>JAABUR0100000513.1_pt1 | contig 84283 bp, 70 predicted proteins | sample 5560091 | NCBI WGS metagenome assembly JAABUR01 (sample SAMN10711879, study PRJNA513375) | rock metagenome | isolation source: Antarctica rocks | place: Antarctica: Victoria Land, University Valley sud
CCCTTCCCTTCCTCCTATCCAAAACCCACACACCCACAACTAAACCCCCGGCCCCGTCGTGCCCACAGCTACACAACCCTCCTCACCACCCTCCAAAAAACCCACCACAAATCCACCAACATCCCCAAAATCACATCCGCCGTCAGGATCTACGCCGCGCTGCTCCACTATCCGCCGTTAAAGCAAGCGGTGTTGAGGACGTTGCAGCGGATGCGGAGGCATCGGTATGTGAGGGTTCGGGATGCGGTTGAGGATGCGTTGTGGATTGAGTGTGGGGAGGTTGGTTGATGGGGATGGTGGACTACGTAATATGACACCTACCGAACAGCGCTCTTTCCGCCGTACGGATGAATTGTTGTAGGGAGTCGTGCGGGTGGGTGTATCTTTACACAGAATACCCCATGACGGTAAGTGGCAATCCACGACCGGACATTGTTTCGTTCCGTTCGATTGATCTGGTTTAGGGGGGTAGCGATTGATGCGTACTACGGTGATGCATGATGCGTAGGGATTGGAGGGGGGGTGGTCGCAAGTGGGTATATATAGCTTAGGGCGGTGGGTAAGGTGGATTAGAGGAGGTGGAATGGTGGTTTACGGTTTATGGCTCGCAGGTTGTGGTGGACTGTATTCTGGCGCTATATGCAAATTCCCTAAATTTTATTACGGTAATCACTCGGAGTGGGTATTCGAATCAATCAATATACACACCAGCCCCTTTCCCCCAAACTCCAACATCTATCTTCAATACCCCCACCATATTCACAACTGCAACACCAAATTCCGCCTCGGCCGCTCTTTCCGTCTAATCTCCCCTTTTACCTGCGAATGCGCGTCGGTAGGATTAGTGGCTGGTAGTTCGTAGACAGCGTTGCGCTTCACGTCTAGTTCGCCTGCTGCGGGCGAGCCGGGGAGTTCTTGGTGGCGCCGTGGTAGGGTGTGGACTGGGACTGGGGAGGGGAGTTCGATGGTTGTGGCGGCTGAGGGGGAGAGGGGGGAGATGAAGTGGGGGGTTTGGGTGCGGTGGGCGGGGTGGGTGTGTGACCAGTTGGGGTTGGTTTTGGAGGTGGATGTTGATGTTGATGTGGGGAGGTAGGATGAGAGGTCTGTGAATTGGTTGTGTGAGTTTGTTGATTGGGTTTGGGTTTGGGATTGTGTTGGGGCGGTATTGTTGATGTTGTTGGGGGATTTGTGCTGTTGATGTCGGCGGCGGCGGCGGCGGATGTAGAAAAAGGCTAGAGCGCAGAGGAAGAAGAAGAGTGCGGTGGCGCCGATTATTATCCCTGGGAGAGCGCCGTCGCTAATATGGCGCGTAGGGCTGGTGGTGTTGGAGGTCGAGTCGATGGATGAGATGGCTGTGAGTTGCTGATCGTTCGTTTTTGAGGAGGTGGCTTGGGAGACGTGGAAGATGGATCGTTCGTAATCGACTGTGATGTATGCTTCCTGTAGGAATGCTCGTCCGATGGTGTACTGTGTGTCGTTTGCGGCGCGGCGGATTGGGAAGTAGTTTGTTGTGTTTGGGTAGAGAGGATAGTTTGCTTGGAGGACGAATGCTGCGTAGGGCAGTTCTATAGCCACGGAGGACGCTTGGCTCGAACCTGTCTGCTTGCCTCGAATGTCGGCAAGTGGGCCGATGTTGAAGACGACGGTGGGGTTCAGTTGGTTCATTTTCGTTTGTGTAGCGTCGTCGATGAGATAGCGTTGGGTAGTATTGTCATACCTGAGACCAAACGCCTGTTCGAAAAGGTCGCAGGCAGCACGAGGAAGCCATATATCCGGCACGCTGGAATCGATGAGCGAGTAAATCCCTGGAGGCGTTATAGCGGACACAGTGCCTTGAAAGGTGTTTATTGCGGTAATCGATTGGACGCCGACGGTCAGACTCCGCGAGTCATTGGGATCAAACGTGAAGGCTACATCGTTGGGAATATAGCGTGCCTTGTCATACCCACCTAGTGTGAGACTGCCAAAGGAAGGAGTTGATGTGTTGTATTTTGCGCCTGCTGTGTATCCAAATGACATGCTGGGAATGAGCTTTTGTGTGGCAAGATTCGCCATGAAGCTCGGTACTGCGGCGGTGAAGTTTATGGGCTTGGGGCCCAGGCCGAAAGATCCCAGCCAGAACTCACTGGTGGCAATGCCGGCGACGACTTGATGTGGCAGGGTCGGAGCCTTTGGATCGGCACCGATTGTGACGGTATCAAACCCATACTCGCCATTTTCGTGAATCCCAAGGTTCTCCTCCCTAATCAGGTTGAAGATTCCGTTGGATTGCCAGGACGAGGATGCGTTGCTGTTGAATCCCTGGCTAGGATGTACTTGGAAAGGATTGGCTCCTCGTAAATCACCGCAGTTGCTTGGAGGGTTCGGTATGGAGGCATTCGTGCAGCCCAATGGTATGGGAACCCAGGTTTCGTCCCCGTTGGTAGCAGGCAGCACTCGGAATGTTTGCGGCGGTGTACCCACTTGGATCAGGAACGTGGACCAGTACCCGTCATTGCCATCCCAGGATTGACTTGTAGGCACTGAAAATGGTTTTACCTGGCCTGTTGCTCGAGGGTGCAACCAGTTCGTGAGGGGCATGGCAGTAGTCACGCAATGACACGAGCGACAGCGATCATTGGAGTTACGAGGAAGCAGGAAGTCAAGTATTTTCGACCATGAAACAGTGGACGTGGACTTTGAAAGGAAAGTGACTAGCAATAGACATATGCATCTTCCATGTTGGCCCAGGCGCCACCAGCTTGATCTTCACCTTGATCCTGTCCTGCATAATCACAGAGTATCCTCCCACCCTGACAGAGGAATATTTCCCGAGAGAAGATGAAATGCATAGAAGCGCCATTAGTCCTCCGAGTCAATGAGAAGTTGTTTTATATCTGGTAAACGGCTGGATATCAACGGCGCGGTTGAATAGGCGACGGGTGATAGATCAATGCTAGCCCGCTATGGCTAGATCGAAGTTTCAGCCATATCTCTGAGACAACAACGGGTCAATCTTCAGTCATAGCAGACACGATACTAGGTAGATCACCCTTAGTCTTACGGGGCTACCAGAATACCGATGAATGATGCTACGTTGACAAGCTGTGCTCTCCTTCCAGTGGGGGCCCTGCTATGCTCGAAGACGCTCGGTATGTTTGATTCGATAGTCAAGCTGTAGCAGACAGCTTATCGAGCATTATTCTGGAAGAACCTGATCTGAGACAGTGCAAGGACCTCCAAGGTGCGGGCCGATACCTAGTACAGTATGCGTGTGAGGGGATGCTACTAGGTTGGTAGCCGCACCAAACAATCAATCAACAATGTCAATCATGTTGTATGAAACACCAGACATTAGCTTGCCAAGTTGTGGACGAGGGTATGCCAGAATTCGTCATCTCCTTGGGAAAGGGATTACGTTCGGGATATAGGAGTTTTGGCGACTGTGGGCCCCGATCACTCGATGTTAGCTAATCTACTTCTCTCTCCGTCTCCTACTACGTTGTTCGGGCTCTAGGTTTCTCTTTTGCAATGTCTGTCTTCTTCATTGGAACACGACAACATGCATTGCTTCGTGCCTTTGCTTTGGACGATCTTCATGATTTCGTTGTCATGTAACGCGGAAGATCCACAACCGAATGCCTCGGGATTGCCCGTGGCACCACCAACCGTACCTGCAAATCGTACGTCACATCGTACAATGTCGAATTGTTGCGAGTCTATTCACTAAGCATCATATAGCACCATACACTACTTCTAACACACCAGCTCATGCCTATTCAGATATAACTGCTGCACCACCGTACAACTATCCCAACGCAACGGGAACCGCCCCGCCTTACATCTATCCCAATGCAACCGGAACAGCTTCAAACCCTGTATCTAATCCAACAGACAGCAGCGCAGTATGTGCCGGACCCAATGGCGAGAAAGGACTGCTGCGAAAGAGATTGATCTCTGTCTATGCGAATTCGGGGAGTCCCCAATCTAGCGACAGCGCCACTTTCGTGGTGGAATGTTCTATCGAGGCCCACGTCCAGCCGGAAGCGAGTGTGATTTCTCCTCTCCCCAAAGGCGAAGAGTCCCATTTTACAGATACCAACCTGCTTCAGCAACAAGACGCCACTGAGGGCAGCCAACTCGGCGCTTCTTCCACAAGTACATCGACCGTAACGACGCCAAGCGCCCAGCATCTAGGTGATGCAATGGGGATGGCTTTGAGCCCAGCAAAACTATCCTCAGCACGATCTACGTCAGCGCGAACTTTCGTAGCAGCCTTTGATGCGAACGATTTGACGGATATGCAGATGTCCCGGTTACACGCCGTTCTGCAGCCGTCTCAAACCGACATGCCAAACATGCCAGCGCAAAGTCCCACCCCGAGTTCAGGTTCCCAGTCAATGAGTAGCTCGAGCGTTGCACCTCCGCAGAGTTCGAACAGGAATGGCGTGTCCATATCTACACCATCCCTTGGGCCTCTCAAAGTCCCTAATACAGACGCTTTGCCGAACGCCGCACTAGGAGGGGCTTACCTGACCGGGAGGCCAGAGAGTGCAGAAATAGCAAAGCAGTCCAATGCTCCAAATGTCCCCGAAGGTATGAACAAGGCCACCAGTGCAAGTGGAGGAATCCCAGCACCGCCGGAGCAGGGTCGAACCACACAGCATGGACCAGAATCGAGCAATGTCAGCCCGTCTAAAGTCGACTCAACCCCAAAGGCTAGTGCTGTAGTAAGCGGTGCATCAGGTCCGGTTATGTTAGATTCAGGTACAAGCCTGGGCGTTGCACCGGGCTCACCTATATCTGTGTCCTCCGGTTTCTCTTCGAAACCCGGCTCTCCGCCTATTTCGGAGTCGGGATCGTCGAACGTAGGCTCAGATCCAACACTACGGCCAGGATCGAATGATGGAGGCTCAGCACCCCAAGTTTCATTCCCACTCAGCAATCCAAGCCCCTCGAGGACGGGTTCTGGGTCCAGTGGCGTTGGTATCATTGCGATCGGATCTCAGTCCTACACCGCGCGAGAGACTGGTTCGTTTGTTGTAGTGGGCTCCCATACCATTACCCAGGGAGCGCCCGCTGTCACAATTGGATCTACGCCAGTCTCAGTTGGCGGGGACGGGGTGCTAGTAGCCGGAAGCCATACATTAGGAATGAATCAGCTTGCCGGTCAAACGAATAATATCATCACAATCGCATCAACCCCCTACTCCATCTCCCCAATAAACTCAGGCTTCGTAGTCCTCGGATCCAACACCACCTCCTCAGGCTTGCCCGCACTCACAATCGCGTCTGAGCCCGTATCGCTCGGCACGAACGGGATACTGGTAGCTGGCAGTCATACATTAGCGACATCAACCTCACAAGCTACGAGTAGTACAAATTCAGTGCCAGATGCGATACTGAGCCAAGGAGGTCCCGTTCCCGGACCGACTGCTGGTTTGATATCTAATAACAGCTCATCATCCAATACAACAAGCGCGAAACCTTTCCATGCAGGAGGCGTTAAAGTATGGAATACCGTGGGGAGATGGACTTGGATGATCGGTGCAGGCACCGTATTATCTATTGTTACGTGTGGCATCTTATGAATCAACCCATTCATTTCGTTACGATTAATTCTCTAGGAATAGCTGCAAGGTAATCCTACCTAGCCTTTCCCTTAATCTTCTTCATAGTCCACTTTACATACGGAATTCTCAATATTCTTCCGGGTTGTCTGGTACGCACTGCCACCATGGCGGTCGCTCCACCATGGGTCGAATATGTGATCGGCCTGCTATCCTTGACCCTTTCTATTGTTGTCCGAAAGGAGCGCCCTGGAGTTCCACTCGAACGTAGGTTTGATAACTCATCTACAACATAGCCTACTACCTCAAACAACACAACCACCAAACCCCCCCAGACCCGTATTACCGCAATTGCGAATTGCAGGATCCCTTTTATGTTGAGGCCGATAATTCAGGACGGCTGGGACTTGTTGCTTCTTCGGATTCCTATGGATAGGATAGAATGTCGAAGCTGTGCATGTAAGTTGGGCGACAGTCCAGGGAGTGACTTTGAAGGGGTTGAAAGTCATTAAACACCGATCCACCTTCAGCTTTTCACCTATATAGGATCAAAACCTCATACCCCAATATCAACACCAACATCCAACGCTAAAATAGCTATCCTACACTCTCTCCTTCCCCCCTCTGTCTTCGAGGTTGAGGAAGTCTCCCTACCGGGTTATGATCAAGCTGAAGAAGAGAGCAGCCTCAAGTTGAACAGTAGCTTTCCCAGAGACTTGGACGCCAATTTTGATTTCCTCCGACCAAATGCACCATACCGAGTCCGAAACAGAGTAGGCGAGGCTGCATCGGTCTTGCTCCGAAACGTGCAGGTTTTCAGGCTGACCGAAGCTTTAAAGCCCAATCGCAGTAGCTCGGTGGTCGGAATTCTGGCCACGAGCTGAAGAGCGTACATAGCTCTGCACCGGAAAAAACTCGATTCCGAGTATTCCCAGTATACTGAGGTAGCAGTAGACTATCCAATGTCAACGCATCCTCCACCAAGCACGGCAGGTTCAGCTTCCATGAGCGGGATCTCGGATTTCTCCGCGTGTTTTGATTGTAATTGAATCATGGGTGAAGCCAGCTGATAATTCACCGCTTTGGTAAAAAGTCAGAAGATTCTAAGTACAACAAGAGAGGAGTACTATGTGCGTGAGAGGGTCATCTACAGCGCAAGTCCGAGTGGCAGCCACTCAGATTTCCGCCACTCCATCTGCACAGCACAGCCACTTGAAAGAGAAAGAAAAGTTGGTTTAGGTTGTTCTAGATCAGTCGGCAAGGGGATCACTAGACTGAATTCAGATTAGCCCCCTTATGACACTTGGTATAGCTCGGTTTGACAATGTGCTTCAGCTGTGCAAGGATCAGGAAGAGTGGCGAAATTCTGCTTGTGAAGTTGTTTACTATAGACAAGCGCGTTCCATCGTGCACATCAACAAGACGAAGGACCGTGCTGAGATCGATTACGTTGCAGGATGGATTGAGTTATCGTTGTGCAGGATTGCTGTGGCGCATGCATATCAAGTGGTTGCCCTGCAGTAAGGATTGGACAAGTGGGGCTTGCTTCAATTGTGGTCTGGAAAGGAATAAAGAGAATATTTCCCCATCTTTAGCGGGACAGCATTTCCAACTCTGTTCAACTCAATCTCCTTTGACGTTCACCGTGTCCCATTTGAATCAGAATCCTCCGCTTGGACTGAATCGATTGGTAGGGGGAGATTGGACGCGCAAAAACAGGAAAGCGCGTATGTGCTCCTACCTTACATTAGCCCCTTAGCCTGGCCATTCCCCTTCCAGCTTGGATCGTCATCATCCGTCGCATTCTCCAGAAATCAACATCAAGCCTGTTTATTAGCACAACCAACAGTTGCATTCTTCACAGCATCCGTACAATACGCCCCGGTTGAGCTCTGTACGGAGTAGGCTTCTTGCTCTTGGAGAGCGTAGACAGCCATACGAAGCCATCAATATGGACCCACCCACATCTGTCCATCATGCGCTTCTCCCTCGCCAGAGTGTAGGTTACTCTGGTCATTCGTTGACTACGCTGACATCGTGAATAGCAAGGTTCTGCGACGAAAGGCCCAGCGAACTCTCCATCCCTCTCCTCGCTCCTCTCCACCCTGATCCCCGTCGGACTGGTCGCCGCAATCTACTTTGGCCTCTTCCTCATCCTCCGCACAAAGTTCAGACGCAACTATGCACCCAGAACCTACCTCGGCTCTCTTCGCCCTCAGTAAGCAAGCCCACGTCTGCTCCTACTTGTTGCTAATACCACTTCCAGGGAGCGATCGCCAGACTTGCCTCGTGGACTCTTCAATTGGATCAAGACGTTCAACAAGATCCCTGATAGCTACGTCCTCAATCACCAATCTCTCGACGGCTTCCTCTTGCTTCGATACTTGAAGATTTCCGTCGCTCTGTGCTTCTTCGGCTGCTTGATAACATGGCCCGTCTTATTCCCCGTCAACGCTACAGGCGGTTGGCATTTGACACAATTGAACATGCTTTCATTCAGCAACATCAACACCACCATCCCAGGTAACAAGAACCGTTATTATGCACACACTTTTGTTGCATGGATCTTCTTCAGTAAGTCACCCGCTTCAACTGGCCAGGCTGGTCAAGCTTACATAGCAAGGCTTCGTCTTCTACATGGTGATGCGTGAGAGCATCTACTTCATCAACTTGCGCCAAGCCTACCTCCTCTCCCCACTGTACGCGAATCGCATGTCCTCCAGGACCGTACTCTTCGCCTCTGTGCCAAAGGACTACCTAGATGAGGGAAAACTCCGTAGGATGTTTGGAAAGCAAGTCAAGAACCTCTGGATTGCCAACGATTGCCAAGAAATTGAGAAGCTCGTGGAGGAGCGGGACAAAGTTGCGATGAAGCTGGAGGCCGCCGAGACGAAGCTTGTCAAGACAGCGGTACAGAATCGTGTCAAGGCTACGAAAAAAGGGTCCCATCATGACGACAATGTAGGACACAATGCCGGTGTCGAGGGTGAATCCGGCTCCCTGGCTGCCCGTTGGGTCAAACCGCAGAAGAGGCCCACTCACCGTTTGAAGTTCCTCATTGGCAAGAAGGTTGATACAATCAATTGGTGCAGGTCGGAACTCGAGCGCCTTATTCCCAGAGTCAACGCCTTACAAGACAAGTACCGTCGCGGAGAAGGCACTTTCATCGGCTCGGTTTTCGTCGAGTTCTACACGCAAACAGAAGCACAAGCAGCCTACCAAAGCATTGCCCATCATCAGCCCCTTCATATGTCTCCTCGTTTTATCGGCATCAATCCTGACGAGATCATCTGGAAGAACTTGAAGATGGGATGGGCCAAGAGGATCATCATGAACATCGTTACAATGACTTTCGTGGCCTTGCTCATCATCTTCTGGTCGATCCCTGTTGCGTTCGTGGGCATTCTTTCCAATATCCATAATCTATCGACCGGGCCTATCAAGTTTCTGAGTTTCATCAACAAGATCCCTCCTGTCATTCTTGGCCTAGTCCAAGGTCTTCTGCCCACGATCCTGCTCGCCGTTCTCATGGCTCTTTTGCCAATTATTTTGCGAAAGATGGCTAAGCTTGCCGGAAAGCCAACGTTGTCGACTGTCGAGCTCCGTGTACAAAACTCATACTTTCTCTTCCAGGTGATCCAGGTTTTCTTGGTCACAACAATAACGTCTGGTGCCTCAGCTGCTGGTGTGCAAATCTTTCAGCAGCCTAGCAGCGCCACTACGCTCCTGGCTGGGAGCCTTCCACAAGCATCAAACTTTTACATTGCGTACTTTGTTCTTCAAGGTCTGACCATCAGCTCCGGTGCGGTACTACAACTTGTCGGGGTTATTCTGTTCCGAGTGCTAGGCAAGTTCCTGGATAGCACACCAAGAAAGATGTACAAACGATTCGTCACTCTATCGAGCTTGGGCTGGGGCACCGTCTTCCCCATCTACACTCTATTGACAGTCATTGGTTAGTGTTCCCTGTACTGTCGTTTTCTGTCTAACTGATAGCAGCAATTACCTATTCGATCATTGCGCCCCTAGTGCTAGGTTTCGCTACAATTGGGCTTTATCTCATCTACCTGGCGTATCGCTACAACTTGCTCTTCGTCTTCAACGCGAACATTGACACGAAAGGACTCGTCTACCCACGAGCGCTGCAGCAGACCACGACCGGGGCTTACCTTGGAATTCTCTGTCTCATCGGTCTCTTCGCCATCAGTACCGCGATCGGCCCCTTGATCCTTATGATTGCATACCTCATATTCGTCATTCTCTTCCATATGTCGCTCAACTCGGCACTGGACCCTCTGATGATGTACCTTCCCAAGTCACTTCAAGCGGAAGAAGATGCCCTTCTGGCACTTGAGGATGGTCACACCAATGGCGATCACTTGCACGACACGAAGGGTGTTCATGTCACGGCCGCCGACAAGTTGGGAGGCAGTAGCGATAGCAATGGCAAGGCTCTTCCCGAGGCACCTCACAAGCAACCCAACTTCATTACCAAGTTCCTTGCTCCTCATGTGTATACAGATTACTCAACCTTGCGTCGTCTCGTGCCCCGTGGCTTTGCAGAGATCGCTTACGACCCGGTGGTCGAGCGGGACGCCTTCTACCACCCCGCCATCGCCAGTCAAACGCCGGTTCTGTGGATTCCAAGAGACGAGATGGGTGTGAGCAGGCAGGAATGTCACCACTCCAGCAAAGTCATCCCGATGACGGACGAGGCTGCCTTCTTCGACGACAAGGGCAAGATGACCTGGGATCACGAGAGCGCGAGACCACCAATCTACAAGGAGAAAGTTTACTACTAAACGTGATGCGGTTGCAGTATTTGATTTGGAACATTCGTTAAAGCATGATACCACTTGTTTTGGCTTAATTTGATTCGAGCCCGCGTGCCTTGGCATTGGAGATACATGAGCGCGTTGTTAGTGATACCACTGTCCCCTTCCTTACGGTAGCATTTCTATAGCTACAGTGATAATGCAAGAGAAAGGATTAATAGCATACCTGTTCTCTCGACCCAGCCTCTCCCTATCCCATGAACATGTGACAATAGCAACCATACTCTACGTCTGGCTCTCCTTTGTCATCTCTGATAGAAAGAAGCCGCCGATCTCATCGAATTTTACAAGGCTCACCCCGCGAGGAGCCACTGGTATATTTCAAGCGTTTTAGGCGTTGATGGTTGGGGAGAATAGAATAGCTGACTGTACTATGTTGTATAGTGATATATGTGGTGAAGGGAATGTTTTGGCGGAATTTAGAATGGATTGGATTGGATTGGAATGGAATGGAATGGATTGGATTGGATTGAGTGAAGGGGAGGGGGAGGCGGGCGAAGAGGGGGGATGGAGAAGGGGGAGAAGAAGGGAAGGGATGGGAGGCGGGCGAGGGATTTAGATGAAGGGGATGGAGGAGGGGGAGGGATGGGAAGGATGATGGTGTGAGAGGGTAGCTGATAGGGGGATAGGGGCTTTGGTGGTATGTTCAAAGCTAGACATGGACTCTCTAGGGAAGAAGGGAAGGGAAGAGGGTAGTGCTTGTGTTCTTCATCTGTTGGGGGGCCGGGGGGGGAGGGGTGATGGGGGAGATGGGGGCGGGGGGTGAGGGGTGATGGGGTAGCTGGTGGTGGTATGATCAAAGCTAACAATGGGATCTCGTGTATCTAGGCGCCATGGTCTCGAGATAGATAGGCGGAGTGACTGGCTGATACGATCGATGCCTATAACTAGAACTACAGCAGTTTGCAAAGGCATTTGGCTACATAGATGGCTAGAATAGTGGGCCGTATATCGTCGAAGCTCCGTCCCCCAGCACCAAATATAGGTGGCAGGGGGCCTCAACGATATGCGGTTTCAATTGTAGCCTACCTATAGACGCTTGATAAATGTCGGGGATGAAGCTGTGAATTGACTGTCTTGTATACGTTATCTGTGGTGTTTCTTTTGGCCCTGGCCGCGCTTATAGGTACCACCGCTATTCTGTGGCCTCATCATGGCCGCTGTAGACCCTGTGGCCGCTGCTGTTGTCATTGTCTTTCTGTAGGGGCCGTGTGGCCGCTGTTGCGGTTATGCTGTAGACCCTGCTGGCCCTGCTGTTGTCTTGCTGTAGGCCCTGCTGTTGTCTTGATGTAGCCCCCGCAGACGTCTTGTTGTAACACTGTAGCCCCTGCAGTATAGTAGCTACGATAAGATGTCTACGAGGGCTATAACATATTGCGGTTACAACAGGACGTCTACGGGGGCAGTAAGGCGTCTGTAGGGGCTATAGGGCTATAATAAGTCGACCACGGGGACTACGACAAGACGTCTGTTAGTATATATAGGCTATATCGACGGCCGCACGTCGTGGAGGCCTTCGCTAACTGCTGTAGTATGTCGAAAGCTAGACATGAAATCTTTTGTATTTAGGCGATAGGGTCTCGGGATAGGCAGAGTGGCTATCTAATACGATCACAGCCTATAATCGGAGGCCCCCAGGTCGCAAGCTCCTAGACGGTGGGTGAGATCCAGATACAGGACACACCTGGATCCATGTGAATGAAGGAAAAGAGACTTCTTTACTGGGCGGGATGTAGTATTGATAGTATTTCGCCCTCCCTCTGTTCTGCATGATCGATAGTACAGGCCTCCACCTCACTAAGGTAACCCCCAAATGAACTAGGTTGCAGGGTCTGATGTTGCTCGATATGTCATCAAGAAATTGGCCCTTGAGGTTTCTGGGTCCTAAATGAGCAGAGGTTTGAATACTTCACAGGTGGTCTTAGTGCGTTGAGGTGCGATCATTCCGGCTTGAACATTCCCTATGCAAGGTATATCACTCTTGAATACTGGGCACCTTTCCTTCCGAACGAGAAAGTGGTGCCTCGGAGATATCAAGAGCAGTCGGCAATGTGCTCGGAAAAGGCGACTCAGGCTCTTCCTCGGCAGGATATCGAATGTCGTGCTCCAGACCAACATAGTGATAGACCCAGAACGAGCAGAATACGAAAGTGCTGCCCGCTACGGTGCCGGTTGCTAGAAATATCACAGCCACCTCAGTCCGTGTCAGCAGCATCCTTTCGCCTGGACAGCGTCGATGGAAGTCGTCTCTGACTTACATTGGAATTCGCACTCCAGCTGTCCCTCCTTATGAGCGGCGTACACACATAAATGGTCAGCCCGGCTAGAAAGAAACAAACGGAGTACGACATGAACATGATCGGGCACTGCCATGTAAATACCATCTTCCAACGCGGTCTCCATTCACCGAGTTCGTTGCTCCCTGGGTAGAGTCCTGTGCGTGGACTTGGCTCCTCCTTCTTCGTCAAGAACAAAGGGAGGAATCGGCGTATTTCTTCTGTGGTGTTTAATGCATGTTTTGACGAAGCCGAAGGCTTTCCCAAGAGACGGAGCACTGTAATTTGTTGCGCCGGGAGCAATATCCCGAGTATTGATAAGATGAGGCTGGAAAACCAGAATGCCGATGCTAACCAGTATGCATCCTTGATCCCAGTCCAGGAGAAAGAACCTATCACGGCAGCAGCTAGAATAGCACACTGTGAGAGTAATAAGTCAGTCCGAGGGATTGAAGTCTGGGCCTGGAGGATCGGTCGTGCGAGGATAGAGTAAACTTACAGCAATGGAGACAAATTGCAGCTCGTCGAGCTTGCGAGATCGCCAGCGATCTATCTGGGATATCAAATTGTTGTGAAGCATAGGTTGCTCGGTGGATCTTGCTAGGAGCTTTATAGGTCGTAGAGTATTGAACTGAAATATGCGGTAGTATGGGAAAGTCCCAACATTGACCGCGCTCGTAAGCAACTTCCCGACGAAGTACTGGAGATGTAAGTGATGGATTTGGCTTAGTAAGAGGGGGCATGGAGTGGCAAAGTTTACCCGGAAGACCGCGACTCGGGATTGCATAAGGAGATATTATGTTTAAGACGGGACGGACATCGCCTTTTTCTGATTGCTCATAGGAAGGAAAAAGTGTGTTCACCTTGAAGTATTGCCATGTTCGTCGTATTTATGGTATGGGTGGCACCCTACATGGCATCTCTAGCTCAGACTTGCGGGATGTCGGTCGCATCGCATTTTCGTAATGCATCCACGGAGCCTTGACAACGATATTAAAAGACGGCAGAGTGAGTCGGATCCGATATTCCTACTTATCTTGTTGCCCGTTCGAAGCCTGATTTTCCAGCAAGGCTGACCATTGAAGCTTCTCAATCACAATGGAGCATAATGACTCTTGTCTGTTCTTCGACAAGTACCTCCATTACAACAGTTTGGATCAACCCGTTACTGATGATAGAGAGGCCCGCGTTGCGACGAAGTTATGACTTACTGATTGGCTAAAGAAAGAATAGAATATTATATAATCAAGGCCTTGGCGTCGCACCAAACAAAGTTTACTTGCGGGAGTTTACGACCAAAGGCTTCTACTATTTCCTTCATACTATGCTTATGTAGTGCCGTCGCCGTTAATCTAACAGTATAATGCACCGGTCTATAGCTTACTACGAGGTAAAAGCCATGATCTGTAGCGAAAGTAGTTGACATTTTGGTGGTGGTCTTCCCCCAATGGGGTCCCCTCCACACGTTTATTTTGTCACCCGAATGCCAGTGTAAAGACAACTCAGCCACCGAGATGGGATACAGGAGTCATCAATGGCCTAGATTCCGAATAAAACGGATAATGATCTCAATGAATTCACTGGTATGTGTACATAGCTTCGAATTCGAGGCTCTACAACATATGATGACCTCCGTTCGTCGACTTTCGCACAGAGGCGGAAAGCAAAACCCTTCAACAGTCCGCACCGTCTTATGCGCTCGATCCGTTGCATAGTCCGTGCGGTACGAAATCATACATGTGCGAAGGTCCTTCAATTGAAGATGTCAGCCGATTGAACTTCCAAGGCGGATCACCTCACATTGTATTGACTATGACCCTATCTTTGGGTTGGCTCACGGGCGCGCTGATAACGCCAATCCTTCTTGCAACAAAGCTCCCTGTCTCTCACTCTCTGTTCGTCCAATTCCTTGTGAGAGGAGCGGAGGTGTCCGACAAATTGACTACGATCGTATTGACCGAAGCAATTTATCTCTCGACATTGGTATCGAGCGCCAGTAGCGTATTGCTCCCACCCCAGAGTGTCCTTGCGTAGCCGTCTACGGGCAACAAGCTTAGCAGCGCATGCTTGAAACTCCTGCCGGTTTGCTATATCTTTGGCCCACGCATTGAATACATTCGTGATGGTATCGATTGTTTTCGTCCCGGCAGCCTTACTCCTAAACCGATTCTTCTTGGGTTTCCACTCATCCAACTCAGTTTGCAGCCCACCAGGATGATTCAGTCGATAATATGAGAATTTCCTGCGCTCGTCTTCATTGAGAGTCGTAGATTCATGTTGCATGTGGTCATGGTTGGTTTCGGGACAAGTGGTCATCTCGATAGAACATCTTGCTAAGCGTGCAATTGTAGACCAGAAGGCTACCTTTCTCTCCTCTCGATTCTTCCGTGCTGTGCCGACGCTGACGACAATGCCGATTGATGTATCTCCATGGAGCTTCTCTATCTCGATCTTTGCATCCCGCACGGGGTTGTTTGAAATGCCGAAACCTCCATCGGTAAACAGTGTGTATTTATCAGGCATGGTACTCTCAATCTTCATTGGTTCAAAATATAGCGGAGCTGCTGTGGCGGCTCGAGCTACTTCCCAGACCTCAAAACTCTGTGCACGCTCATGATTGACATCGGGCAGGCCTTTTTCCTTCCTTTTCTCTCGGGAGCCAAATTCAGAAGAACCAGTGTTGGCTCGACTTAGTCCCGTGGTCGACTGGGGTGTCGGTTTAGTCGAAGCATCAGGTGGGACTCGTTTGATATGATCGTACGAGCGGATAAGGTATAATGAATCAAATTTGCCCTCATCTTTCTGCATAGTAGTCACAAATCTATATATTCGTAAGCTTAGTGAGTCCACCATGTGGTAACTATCATGCTTTATCTGTCAGGGTCTGGCTTTTTAGATCAAGCTACCGCTTCAAGGGCTTTCCTTCTAGCCTCATATGATACCATAGATGCTGACAAAGTCAAGGAGAAAATACTAACGTTTTGCATAAACCTTGAGCTGACGGGAAGAAGATCTTCCCATGGGCTTGATCAGGTTCCTCATTGCGCCTCTTGCATACGTCTTTGAAAACCTTCTCTAACCTCGTCGCTTTATATTTGTATCTCTCACCAAGCCCAAATCTGAGTGTGAAAAACGTACGAGGTCTTCCAAAGATTTCCTGACCTAGATTTCGGTATTCATCCAGACAGTCAGGAACGGTCATGCGGAAGCGCCCCAACAGGATGGCTATGATACTACACGGGTCAGTAGCGGGTAGGACTCATGGATCGCGAATACATTAGACTTACGATCCAGTACTAGATCCACATATGTAATCGAAGTAATGACACGGAAGAAACCTTCGGGCGCTGGGGAGTATGCGGAGTTTTGCCTGGTCGTTATGGGCATGTTGCCATTGGCGTTTCTCCTCTGCCGTGAGGGGAATTTGAGAAACATTGTCAGGCCAGGGCTGAGGAGAGAAGCTATGATAGGTCCTCTGATCTTCCTGCTCCTCTGCCACGGCGATATGTTGCATGAGCAATTCAAGAGCCAACAGAGACCAATAGCCGCGAATCCCTCCGCCATCTAACAAAGATTATTCAGCCAATATTCTAGCTGTTCTTTTTAGGTAATCTGACCTAAGCTGAGGACGTTCAATTTACGCCACGCTGAATCAGCACTTTCATCCGCATTTTGACCGAAACCATTAGGAAAAGGGGCGATATCATCGTCTTTCTGCCGCTGCGTAGCCTCAAGGTAGGACGACATTAAGCTGGGACTCGATCACTATGATCGGATTGGAAAGTATCCACATTGGAAGCCCCCATTGATCTCTCCTGGGAACCATGGCTGTCATTTACAATGTTATCAGCGAGGGGAGTAGCCAAAGAGCCGCACCGAAACCTGCCACGGCCAAGCCAATCGGATGTTAGATCAATGAGAGCTGAGGGCATGCAGAGATTGCGCATGGCATAGGACTTCGGAGCTGCCCTCTTCAAGACGATCACCAATTCACGGTGCCTAGCGCCCTTATCTACAGCACCCATGCCGGAATGACCAGACATGTGCTCTGTTAAGAACGTAACCATTATGCAAGAAATATGGGCACTGGCTTAGATCAGTCGTTGTGTTCGTAGCCTTGCAGGCAGGGCGGCTCGCAATCAACATCATTGGACGCAGTTTTCCCTTCCGGGTCGAGCGTGACAAATGTTGAAGGCATTCCTCAATGCCTTCGCCGTTGTGAGTCGCACAAGGTCGTTACAATTCTGAGGTGGGCAAGCATTCTGGATGCATTCAATAGTGAACTAATAGCTAGGAATAGCATCCGAAGTGTTAGACTGAGGCGGGTTCTCAGACTTGGTGCGAAAGAGGGCGAGTCAAAAGAATGACTGTTCAACCCGAGATATAAAAAGAAACAAGGGTGATACAAGAACCTAGCGTATGCAGGAAAACTGCAAAACCTTGGCGCTGACCATGGGAGATAACCTATCCATTGTCTGGAAAACGATACAATAGCTATTGCGGCAATATCAGTCCACAACCTCCCATTTCGGAATTAAATGCTCTATGCCTTACTATTCATACCTCTGACCACGACTAATCTATCCTTTATTCTGACAAGGCATTCGTCAGGGGTATGTAGATGTTCCAAGGTGCGCTCGTAACACGGAGAGGCTAGAGAATGCGCATAGATTTCTTGCGGGGATTCTCGCTCGAAATCTCCGAACGGACCATACGTTGTATCACCCGCAATATCGGTCACATGGGGCGCCTGCAGCTAGTATCAGCCTTGGGAACTGCCTTGTGGATCCGAAGGGTAATGTATGAGCACAAACGTGCGACCTGACTTCTCGTGCCACCTCACAGCCTCGAGCCTCACTGAACTCATAACTAACAACTACCTCAATATGATCGTCACACGATAAATTTTATACTTCGATACATCCCGTTTCTGAAGGTCAGTATCAGTGCTTACCCGTGACTTCACGATCCATATATCAGGTCTTTTGTCAATGTTCAACAGCGCCAAGAACACAGCAAGTGCTGCATCGGCAGCCGAGGGGGTTAACCCTCATATAGACCAAACACCCAAAGGTCGTGGGCGTACGACACGCTTAGGAGTGGTAATAGTCTTTGATGGAGATCGGAGGACTGTGGAGGTACACCACGAGAAAGACCCTCGTAAGTGGTATCCTGTCCCCATTCGTGTACTCCGAACTGATCATATCTTCAGAACTAGCCAAACTGACCGCACACGGTTACTGCACACTCAAAATTCCCTCCCGACGCAAACGAGTCACCATCTTCGTCGACCCAGAGACGGAAGCGATACCGACGACGGAAATTGCGACGGATGGCCTGTACAACGTCGTGCTCGCGAAGTTATATCTTGATGAATTGGGCAGATATCATCGGTTCCTTCGATTCCTTGGATTGCTTACGACGTTGTATGTGTTGCATCCAGCGTCGTGGGCAGAGAGCTCGTCACGGACTTCTACTGGTAGCTTCGAGGGTAGAGAAGGATGATGGACGAGGGTTCATATGAGCTTCGCAAGGCAGGCGGGTTCGATCTTCTTATATGAGTCTTCATGGTTTATTAGGTTTGTGTAGATGATCGCGATGAGGTTCGGAACTTGGACATGGACAATTTGAAGAACGCTATAGTATGGCTTTTATCAAGTGCGCGAGAAGTGTTACTTCTTCTATTTAGGAGGGAGGATTGACTGTTCATATTGCGGCTTCTGTGGAGGAATGGTAGCAGAGGGATAGTGAGATGTCAGGAAGTTGTACCTTATAGAAAAGGTAGGATGAGTCTTGTCGTCTTCTAATATTGTTGCTACTATGGGGGTTGCTAAGGAGTAGGAATAATAGGGGCATCTGGCTCCCTAAATACATGATTCCAACGCTAGTCTAATTACCCCTCATCACTTATCCACATGAGTGCCAAGCATGCCGAGACCCGCTTACTCATCTAAGTATAAGGCTGATTTCTAAAACCTAGCCTTTATTATCTAAGATATTACTAATTTCGTGATACATCCCTCCTCGTTAACACAAAGGTCCTTTCTCTAAGACTATCACCCCCTCCTCTTTCTTCTTTCTTTAAGCCTTGTGCTATAGTCGTGGCAACTCGAGACTTCGGCCCTGGGCTGTCCGACAGATCGATGACATTGGTGATGGAGACAACGAATCCCCTCCATTATAACACGATAATCCTCCAGCCTTGCTCACTTTACACAGCCACTCTGTATCGGTTCCGAGAACGCTTGGATCTCCAACCTGCTGTAAACGTCAGCTCGTTGATATCAAAACTTTCTACTGTTCTCCGCTGAAAAGGTTCGAGATTTATATATACCGACGAGTCTGAGACTCCAAGCCAGTAACCCTTCGATGAGGGATGTTGAGATGTTGGTCTGGTCTGTCCTTTCCGCTTCTTTCCCTGCGACTGAGGAAGGGATGTAGAGAAATCTTTGGAAGGATTCGAGAGAGTCTAAGAAGTTCTGTTCAAGGTAAAGATCAATCCTCGTCCTGTGTTATGATGTGTTGTGCAGTGATCCCACAGGAATCGATGCAGCCATTTTGGCCGAGATGGTTCGTTATTCGTTCGTTGTTCTGATAATACCTCTGAAATGGCTATTACATCAGCCTGGAGGGGCAATGGGTCTGCATCACTTCCATAAACTTTGTTTAGTCCTAGTTCATCGGTGACTAACCGACCTTTTCTGCCATTTGGGGTGTCTCTAGTAAAATACAAAGGCGATTTGTGGCTAGAATATGAAGCCGCTTTCCAAACTCTTGTCAAAGATCTCTTGCTCGGGGAGATCAGCTCTATTCTTGATCATGATCAGGATCGAGGTTGAGACTTCGTTATAGAATATATATATGAAACGATCCTATATTGTACACCTTCAGCTATCGATGCAACACCTATCGCTGAAGGTGGCTTATCTTTATCTTCTATCAAATGACGGATCTTGCTTGCCATCGCGTATCGTAGGGCCGGAGAAGTGGTCTCCCAGAAGCAATCGGTTATTGTGCATTGATCTGACGTGGCGATGAGATCCTATAGATCCAGGACCCTCAAATCTTTATATCTATCAGGTTCTGAGTCACCTGAGTACCCGCTTTTGGCGACAGTGAGGCCGTAGGCTACCATCTCGTGTGAAATCAATTTAGCGGAGAGGAGGTGGGTAGAGTCTGTATGCTCTCTCATGTGGATTAAGTGGTCGGCTGGTGTAATGTTTGGTCGGACATGCGAGGTGGAGAGATTCTTCATGGTCGCGTTTGGCTTTGTATTCTGCGCACTCCTATATTATTTCTGGTAGCTTTGTCTAGTAGATGGTTTGCTTGTGTTTTTACGTTCGTATTGTATTCTCGAGAACCCTTCAGGCTTATTGATTTGGTCTGATGGTAGTGATCTGAACCGTAGCTGACTGGGAAAGACAATTTTGTCAGAAAAGAGAACGATTGGGAATAACCAATCTTGAACGATTCTTGACTTATTTTCAATTATTTGCTTGCTTAAGGGAGACGCAAAGCTCTCTTAGGTGGAAGGTCTCGAGTGTCTGCAGATGCAATGACTGAATGTTCGTATATGTTGATTGATCAATAAGGAGGGAAAGCTTTCTCAAACCTACAGTTCTCCAGTCTCCACAAACACAATAATTGCAATAACCTGAAAATTTCTGCATTCTTGAGATTGGTTGCTGGTTCCTAGATCGTGTTGTCATACCCCTTCCATTTGACCTGATAGCCGTGTTTACGGCCTCTCAGCCCCCTACGCAGAATCTTTGCCACCACATATTCTTCTCTACCCTGAATGACCACGGGTGCTGGAGGGGGAATGGTCCGGCCGAGAGGATCGGCCTTGCCTTGTTCCAGATGAATCACCGATATGACGGGGCTTATCCTAGACATACTTGGTGGTAGTTCCAGCCTGTACGCCAAAGGGCTGACTTTTTGTAGGATTCTATAGGGACCGACCTCTTTTGTTGAAAGGGATGACGATTTAGGAAGATGGTAACTTGCATCGCCTGTCTTAGCCAGTTTCAGGTACGCACTACCAGCCAGATCTGGATTCCTGTGCTTTGAGTCCTATCTTGCTGCCATTTTGATAAATAACAGAAGCAACGTCCTCGTTGTTATTCAGCATATGTATAAGCTATTGAATAGCAAGAGCATGTAAGGCAGAACAATGTGATGTCTCCAACCCATGTGTCGTCTATCCTACTCAGTATATAGAGATTAGGACCAGCTATTATCAGTTTTGTAGCTAATGCTTTAAGGTAAAGCAAGACTCCATGAAAGAATTATGATATTTCTGCAGTAGTGAGATGCTTGAATGTTAAAGCTGCGAAACTGGGGAAAGTATACGAAAGCGGCATGAGGTGGGGGCGCAGGCTTTCGTCGGGTCTTGAAAAGATAGGAGTGGAGTATCCCTGAAATCAACGATGGACGAAAGAGGCGCTTCTGGTGATGGATAAGATAGCTTGGTACCTTCTATATGAACATCGTCTTGAAGGATATCTTCAACTGTTATTCGTTCGTTATGCCCCGGGCGAGAACGGTTGTCTATTGCCTTGATCGGTCTGGATAACGGGAAAGGATGTTATCGGGACGCGTATTGGTCCGCAGGAAATGAGCAGGCGGCGAGATCCCGGTACTTGTGTCGTGAGCAGATTATTGCTTCGACTGATAAGGATTATTCTGGTAGGACAGAGAAGAGGGTCAGGCCTTGCTGTTCTCCTTTCCGTAGGCATTGCCATCGTGGTGACAAATTCCAGGCCAATTTGGTAGCAGGCTCTCCCATCCATTTGTACTGTCACCCTAGACCACGATACATAACTCTGCGTTTGTGAGTTAGAAGACTGCCATTCTAACGTATAGCGACGATGACTGAGCGATAGATATGTTCCACTGCTCGTCAGTTCAGCAGGTAGATTCGAATATATAACGGATTTGATATTGGAATAATTATGGGGAAATTCCCAGTGTTTGTTTGCAAAACGGCGCAAGGTTTCCAAGAGATTCTAAGACCATTCACCTGTGTTGCTACCATTTGTCATGGTCATTCCATAATCATGGATGGAAGATATGAAGATATTGCAGGTAGCCTGCGTGGGTGACGCACCATATGGAAAAGACCGTTGAATGCTGCCTGTTTGAACGGTCATCAAATCTTACCTAATCCTCAGGAAAATCCGATAGACACTTTTGGATACCTTCTATTCTATTATCGATTCATCCCGTGACGATTGGCGTCGGAATACGTGTAAGATATAGTATTGATTGATTTGAGACGGCAAAAATAGCATTAGTAACCCGATAAGTAGGTCGTTGGTGCTTGATTGATACTAGCCACCTATGAGGCAACGAAGTACGTGGAAGGCTTCCATAGACAGCCTAATTTAGTGAGTATACTATCAGCTTGTAATAATCGGCGTAGCAGACGGCGGATTTCTATCTCTGGTCTATTCCAACAGAGTATACCGTTGTAATCTTACAACGCGGCTTCAGGAATTGCTTTGAGGGTGGTTCTGGATATTTAGTGGTATCGAAGTGCGTGTACAACATATGAGTATGAGCTTTACCGGATAAGATTGGAGTTGTTTGCGGTCATTGGCGATATGCATCTCGAACACATGTCTTGCTTTCGGTTGTCTCTGCTTGCTATGTCATGTCGAATTGTGGAGTATATTTTTTCAACCCTTCGAAGTGCGATAATCTGATGCAACGGACGCTCAACGTCCGTCCATGGAGTTATGACACCGAGAATTGTGTATTTTATCTCAGTTAGGAGCTTGTTGGGCTATGGTATTTTGTTGAAACTGGACCACTTGAATGTTGCCAACGTTGGAAGAGTTTTGATTTTGAAGTGGCTGAGATAAGAGGTGAGAGGTAATAGATGAACAGCGCGACTTAGCCATGGGAAAGAGGATCTCCTTCTTGCTTTTGCCTTTGCCTTTGCCTTTGTGCAACATCACCGTACCTAACTCCCAGACTTGTCAATGATACTACTGAAATTGATCTCGAGATGACCCAACCCAAGGTTCTTGCGCCTTTGAGTTCAAAATATGTCAGACAACTTCGAGACATGACGGAGACCGTCACTGATATCAATCACTTCTTGAAACATTTGTCCTGACTCCCAGAACTCCACACCAGGATTCTGATTTAGCCGTCTCATCTGATGATTAGACTATCATTGCGAGAAGCATGAACATTACGCGTAATCCCTTCCACGACGTCTTCACATTCACGGAGACTTACACTTACGATGCTTAATATCACACTTTGAAAGAGAGTTCTCAAATGAGCCAGGTGATCTTACCCCCCGGCAATTGAAAGTATACCATATACTGTTATGATATCAATGAACTCGTCGAAGCGTTGAAATCATGGGTTGTCCATCCCCATTATATTCCGCGTGCTCTTCAGCAAGTTTAACCTTCACAAAGGCCGAGCCCATAACTTGTCGAGTCTTGTGCGAATCCGCCGGAGAGAGTCCGTCGTGAAAGCCACCGAGGGAATCCCTTCGAAGAGACCTTGGTATAGGTCATGAAAGATCATCGGAGGCGGCGAGATGTTATTGTTCATCCGTTTCGTCTCCGCACATACACTCTCTGCGTGATGATTGCTGATCGCGGTAAGCATCAAGAACGCGAGTATCTTACAGGTGGTGAATGATGACTAAATATATTAGAAATGGATCACGATAGCGCTTGATCATCGCTGGCAGTTGATATGGAAATGAAAAACTGACAGAGACTCAAGAATGAAAACAGAATGGAACCGCGAAGATGTAGCTCCCATCTCTTGTTTATTTCGAACAACAACCAACAACGTCATCTTCTCATGATGATGCGACGACGCTTACATCTTCTTTCTATAAGAGTCGACAACAGCGGTCGCAATGACCCCTTGAATTCCAAGTGTATCATAATATGCGGGTTTTCACCGGGAGATCAGAGGCCTTCAATGACGTTCGTATTTCGCAGCGGTAGGTTTTGGAGGAGACACTTTGTTGCGTACCTTAGTTACTATCCGGCCATTATAGCAATTGAAAGAAGTGGGATTCGTTCATTTTAAAAAATATTCTCGATGTCGTTGATAGTAAGATCTTCCTCTTACGCACGACACTGTAATATCATGAAATAATCCCATGACTGGAACGTTCACAAGCCTGCCCTCGAAGGGTTTGTAGTCTTCGACACAGGCGGCAATGAAGAATGAACAGGGAATCTGGGTTCGAAACAAAGCAAGCCATGAAGTTTCGAATCCTGGCTCCTTTTCGAGGTGATTCTTGCTTGACCGTGATCTGTTGGTTCTCGCTAAATTAGCGAGTACTTTTTGAATGACTCAACTTCAATGTCTTTGACATGCACAGTCCAACAAGTTTCTTGACGATTCTATGTGAAAGAAAGATCAGTCGAGAATGTTTTCGATCAATCCAACACAATACCGTGCGTTGGATACATCATCCATAGCGATCCAACAATATACAATCAATTGTCGAATCGCTCGAGGAGCTATGGGGAAACCATAGAGCGTCTCCATCGGAAGCTTATCGTGTCGCGAGATACATGTGTCCATACCTCGAGCAAGTATAACGTTCATGTCGATGGCGCAGCTGTTGCACGTCCAGCTAGGGCAAAGGATAAAGTTATACCCGTTCCAAATCGGGTTTTCGGTCTGTCAGGTCGAATTCGATACAATGTTATCGGATCTCGATATTACGATCGTTTTCCGAACACTGGCTTTTCATATCAAGTCCCAATGAAAAGTCCATATGGGTTTAGAGATCGCAACTCTGGAAATTTTGCATTGAATCTTGCAAGTGCTTCGCTGATGATCATCCAGCGAGACACTGAGTAACGCGCAAGGGAATATACAGTCGTGTCCAATAATATTGTAGACACTAAAAGTATATCTGTGTATACAAAGCTGTAGGAATCGCTCAAGATGCACGACATCACTCACTGCCGAAGGACGTACAAACGTCGCCAAGCCTGGCTTGGCGATCATGAACGGAGGGACCACTGGGGATCTCACAGGTCCTTCCAGGAAGTTCCTTATCCCAATCAGCGGTTTGGCGCTTCCTCGGCTTCTTGTTGTGGGTGACCCCCCATTGGGGGCCTCCATTATGTTTTTGGCTCGTTGTAAAGACGCGTAAAGCTTACCGCGAATGTATATAATGACAATATATATATGTATAGAAAGAGCTTTGAAAATTACCCAAGACGCATATCATCGCTCATTGCCAAAGAACATACGGCGTAGTCCATGCCGCAAATTTATAAATTGAAGGTATATATATATATAGAGAATCTCTGGACTTAGTGAAGACGCACGAATGATACGAAATCCTGTGGAGTACCAAGTCGATATCGTGACCGTTCTCTGTGCTATGCATCTCGAAGCAAAACTATCGATTAGTGAGCAAGATGCCGAGCTTTAGATTCGCGCTCTAAACGTGGTTCACAGCCCGGAAATGATCAGCTATAGACTTGTACATTTCGGTCTAACAGTCACTGAGGTAAGAAACGTAACTCATACAAACCGAAAGCGATTGAGTGCAAAGCATGCCTGCTTCATCAACATTGTTGACTTATGCTTACCCCGAGAGCTTGAGATATATGAGGAAGTAATTGAGGGGATTCTTGTATTGCCGAAGCAATCATCAGTGACGATGAAGGGGTCAAGATGTGTGAAGTTGCTATCAGTGATGAGGAGTTTAAGTTATGTGAAGCAAATCTTGGTGCTGGTGAGGATTCCGAAACAGATTGAGAAGCCACAATTTCGGTATGACTGAGATGAGACAAGCAGCCCTCACAGCGATTCATATCATCTTATGACGACGAAAAAGTTGAGGTCTCGCGTCCACTCCAGATGAACATTATGTTACAAGGAAATGCTGCTTCTTGAGTGATCTTGTTTCCCCCAGACTATCAATTGAGAATCTCAAGCCGAAGCTCTCACTTCTAATAAGAGTTTCGCGGCTTCACCTGCTATTTCCAAAGAACGATTGATCAGACGGCAAAGCCTAGCAGCGTCTCCATTACAAACTCGACGTCGAAGTGCCAAGATCAAATGAGGTGTTGATAGCATACAGGAGCGTAGCAGGTTCAGTCAGCGGCTCAGGAGGATGAAGAAGCGACGAAGTAGAATGAGAAGAGGAGATTTAATAGTGATTTTAGTCAAGACTTAGGTAGTGATTGGACGAAAACAACAAGCAGAGGAGTGAAGAAAGAGGAACGCTTGGGCAAGGTACGCTGCAAATGCTCGATTCACTCCAAAGTAGACTTCGTAAAGGACAATGTCTGAAGTCGGAGAAGCATCGCATGGGGTCTGAGAACGTTCATGGAGCGAGATCGGAGGAAAAGATCAAAGTGGTCTTGATCAGAAATAGCCGAAGGTTTCGCACTCTGGCGTACATCTTGTGGCGATTATTGGCCTGAAGCCTGACTACTATTGCGTGAGCGGTGGCGAAAATGTATGAGCCAGCCCCGCAAAATTCGGTATTAATAGCCATGAAAGACCACGCAGCTCACTATTCCGAGTTTCTATACCTTGTCCCCAATCAACGCTGTGCTGGATTATAGAAGAGTAGAGATCATGCGTATATTCATGTAACAGCCCTCGTACTAAGCCATAGACTGAAACTTGGACCTACAGTCGAAAAAGTTATCGAAAACGCCACATATCATAACAATGAGAGTATCTACAGGACCACCTTTTATGACTTCAACAAGGCATTTGTCGTAGTTGAGTGGCATTCAATCAATGGCGTTTGACGAAGCGCACCGGATTTCTCTGTAAGCATTGACAAGAAACGCCCTTTCTACTCGCTCATACTTTACCCTGCTCGTTTGAGTGTCGCAGGTAAAGGGTTGTGCCTTTCTGGACTAGTCGTGACACATGTCTCATCAAGGGCGCTTTATCATGCTTTTCCACCATGAGGGTGTGGAAAACAGCGCAAGCTGCATGAGCACTGCATACTGGGCGGCGCGTTGGCTAAGGTTCATCTGGAACAATTTTGTACGGCCGCTGCAACATCGATCTGCTCGTAGACAGCATATCATTTAGCTCAAAGCATGGGAGACAAGCCGTCATCCGTCAGGTCAAACGGTGAGTTCCGTAGCTCGATCGTTGGAGTTCAACTCTCCGATAGCGACGTAGATCCTCTTCACTCTCTCCTTCCAAAATTCTTTGCTACCCAAGGTGGCTTTGTCAAAGAGCCCATCATGCCTTTCATCCTTCCAGCCCTTGGTCCTGTGGATGTAAGATCCCAAGCATACTTGAGCAAGACCGGAATTTATTATCTCGAAGTTCTGCCGATTATCGTGGGTCATAGTGAAGGCAAGAAACCAGAATCCAGCAAAGATAGAGCGTCGTGCAAGGTGATACGCAAGCCTGTGGTACCAAGCTCTTTGTTCATTAGATGGAAACAGGTAGATGGGCAGATACGTCAGGAGGCCGAAGACGAAAACCAATATAAAGAATACCCACACAGGCACAGTTCCTTTTCCAAAGATTCCCAGATTCATGCCAAGCATGGCGCAAACAAAGTTGATCGGGAGATATAAGAAAGCCAGGTTGGAGAGTTTCCCGAGGCTGATTGCCGTGGCCTTTGACTCTTTAGCCTCTGCCAATTGCTCCGACGCCAGCTCTGCTTTGTAGTCAGAATCGGTCTCGTGAATGCTCCACTCGTATGTTCTCATGGTATTCTCATACAACGACATGAGCATCTCCACGTCGGTCACGAGACTAGGAAGCTTCCCCCTGTTTGAATCATTAACCAACTCCGAGCCCTTACCAAAGGTGAATGACTCATGCTCTGGAGTAAGTGGTCCAAGATACCCGGACAAGGCTTGCTTTAATTTGACCAATTCCAGTCGCCGATGATGCATAGCTACGATATCTGGATGGCCTTGGGAACAAACTTGGTTGCACTCTTCCAAGACGATCGGTTGCGTATCGTGCCGCAAATTATAATCTTCGTAACATCTTAGGACTAAGAGACGGGCGTAGAAGTGCACGATTCCGCAAGAAAATTCAAATGAATCACTAGGGAACTCATGATTCATGAAGAATGTACCGGCGGTTGCAGCGAAAAGGTCGTTCGCACAAGAGTCCGTGTATCTCTCACGTCCAGCCTGCGGCCTCCCCCACGATAGCGGTTGCCGATAAATGGCATTCGACCGGATGAGTGCGATGACTATTTTCGCGGTTATTCCTCTGACGTCGTCGAATGTCTAGTGGGAGCCGGACTCACCAATACCACCTCTGCAGCAGACAGACAAGCATTCCGAGTCTACAGTCAAGCGGAGGACGGAGGCTCGCGTTTCTGACGGGAGACGAATAGGATTCCAATGGCCGCCAAAACTCGAAGAGCTTACAATTAGACCATCTTCCTTTCTGAGACGGTTGCCGATACCTTCGGGGCAGCCTGATTCATCTCTGATTTCTTTATAATCGAAGTGATGTCGCATGAATGACACCTCAAGCTTGAATTCATTCCATAGGAGATCGAGGATTGCCGGATCCACTTGAGAGCTATCTCTATGACAGAGTATCACCGCACGTATATATTTCGAGTCGAGACAACGCTTGAGCAGTGCACATGATCCAGGACGGAAGTCTTCAGTAATAGTGGCCGATGCATCTCTCGTCTCTTTGTAATGAACCCTGAGCAGATATTTTGGCCCGATACCGCCCGTAGAGACCGCATCTGACGAGACAAATTCATGGAGCCAGTCGCAATCGTTCGACGATGCCGAGTGCGCTTCGGTGAAGTCTTTCAAGCTCCGCCATTGCGCACTCGGAATACTTGAGCGTTCTGCACTGGCGAATTGTCGAGCATCGTCGAGAACTTCCATCACCTCTGGAGACCGTAGAGCAGCGAACACTAGATGTTAGATTACGTGAACAACATAGGACTAGATGGAGGAGCGGCGTAGCAAGAGAGATCGTTGATGAGTGGGTGTCTCGCTTCATGTATTCGGCTGTCGAACGCTAGCAGTACACCTGAAGGTGACTTTGCTTAATAGTCCATGGTCTCATGCACGAATGCCCCAGAGCCATATGGCTACCCTAGTCCCCAGCCTGTGCTTGATAGCATATGTGCATATCTGCTGCGCCCCTGCATAGCCCTATGATCACTCTTGCTTTTTTATGCTCTGTCATGCTCCCTCGCTGCTCCTTCAAAAACAGCCTTTTGCTATTTGTTCGAATAGGAAACGAAGCAGTGCCGCCTCGAAGGGGATAAGGGGAAGCAGGTGAGATCATTGAGGAAGCGGAAGAGGACTAAGGGAGGAGCCTGATCCGGCTCATTATAATCGGAGAGCTAGGAGACGTGCATGATCGTGCAGTCTAAAGTTGTTACATACTCGCTGTATCTGGAGAAGATAGATCAGTATCATGCGTCTGCTGTTCTTCACCCGGAGGCTTCTTGATGTCCAGTACTCTACAGCAGTACGGCAATTCATACATACTTTATGATACAAAGGTAGAGATCACGTGAGATCTTCAGATAGATCTTCTAGAATACGGCAAAGTAGTTTTACCTGCCTTGGCACTCTTGGCAGAGACGCTTAGCGACTGATCTTGCCTCGACTACATGTACATAGAAACATGATGATCCTGTCAATGCCCCCGCATGCCATGTCCCTGCACTATTTTAAGAAGAACCCTATAGGCTGCGAAGGGCATTGTCAGGCGATACTCACCCATAGCAAGGGCGTACCCAGCTCTCGCCTATATGGAACTAAGTCAGCTAACGAGGCTGGGAATCTCAGCCGCAATCCTACGGATACTTTCGATATATATTTGATCTCCTGCTCGAAAATTGTTCTGCCATCTAACCTCTCAAAATCAGACGATAGTACTAGTTTCTCCACTCAGACAAAATGCGCAGCTTCGTAATTATTACGGCGTTGGTCGTCCAACTTGCAATATCCGCCTCTGCGCAGAAAGGAGGCAAGGAGCCGCCGCCGGAGCCAGCAACAGGGCCAAAACGCCCAACAGTAGACAATCCGAACGGGGCCGTTGACTCAAATGGCCAGTATCACGGCGAAGCAATAGGCGTCCCCGGCGCCCTCGCCCTCGGCCAGAACCCTCACCCAGCGAAGGGAGACGAATCGATCCACTTCGACGACATCGCAGAAGCGCTCAAAACACTGGTCGAGAAGATCGTAGGCGCCGTTGGCGACTCGCAGGGCGGTAGCAGCAGTAGCACAGCTGGTGCAGCCGCTGCCACCCCCTCAACGACAGTCATGCCCGAGGCCAGAATCCCCCGCAAGGCCACGCCCTGCTCCCTCGCCTTCGGCGCCTTCACCACTTGTTCGGCGGCACACAGTGGTACTTTCTCCGCCGTGGCCACGACGGCGCAGGCAGGCTGCCTTTGCAACGTTTACAACGGTTTCGACTTTAATGCCAACATGCAAAGCTGCTACAGCTACGCCCAGAACCAGACGCAGTATCAGAGCTATGCCAGCGTTATCGCAAGTGCCACCGCCGCGTGCACGTGTGACCCGAATGCATCGACGTACGACGCGCATCTTAGTCTTGTTCCGGCATGCTCGGCGTCGTCAACGACGACTTCGGCGGCTCCGGGAGGTCCATCTGGAACTACGTCCGGGGCGGGTGCCGCTCCAGCAGCGCCTGCTGCGACCAATGGTGCGGCCGTTCGAAGTTCTGGCGTCGGTCTTGGTGCCGTGGGTGCTGCTGCGGTGCTTGGTATCATTTCCATTCTCCACTGAAGATGGAATCGGTATATCATTTGCAGTGCGGAATCAATATTCGGCCATGATTTTGCGAACGCTTGACAAGCACCAGCACCAGCAAACGTACAACATACTATCCTCCGAGACATACAGAAATCTGGGAATATAGCAGTTCGCTATACTCAACTCCTATACCATCAACACCATAGCCACACCTCCCTTCGTCTTCCCCACCGGCCACTCTCCGCCTGGTCCGCCAGAGTTACTTGCTTGCTCCTATTGCAAGTCAACGGCGCACTCTTTACCCCCCAACACGATCCGCTTCGAAATCGTGCGAATTCTCCTTACAAACACCTCAGAACTCACCAATACCATCACTAACGTTCGCCCTCCTCCCCCCCACAATCTACAGACCAAGGGGAGTCAATCCCCAAAAATCCCATGGCGCTCTAGTCCTCGGCCATACAACATACCCACAACACTTTAACAACACTCCCCGTCACTTCCCCCCATCCAACCTCCACCTCAACCTCAACACCCCCCAAGGCCTCGAACAACAACATACCTCAACACCCCCCCAAACGATCACTTGCTCCTTCAAAGCGTGCGCATGTCTCGCGTTGGTCATTTATTGTATATATATGAAACCACCCTCTCTTCCCTCTCTCTCACATACCTCCATGGCGCCACAACGCTCCAACATCTCAAAGCAGGCACGATGCAGTCGGAGAATTTAGGGATGCTGTGTTGATTTAATGGACATTCACGTGCAGGGAGTTTTAATAGGGGCTACTGGAAACAGGGGATTTGGGTGTGGTTAAGGAGGGATGAGATAGCAAAGTAAACAGATAGTCCATCTGTACGAGTATCTGCCCAACGAACGAACGAACGTCCACGCGTTCGTAATACAATGTAGACTGGTAGGACAAGTGCGATTCGTGCAGCTGTAGCAATCACGCCTCGCAATTCGCTCACGGTGTTGTACTTATGCACTATCCTCCGCCCAGTGCATGAGGTATCGATGAAATAGAACAATAGAACAATAAAATCCTTCTCCCATCCCCATCCTCCCATCCTCAACGCCCAACGCCCAACCCCCCTCCTATTCCCCCTCCCATCCTCCCTAACGCGCTTTGCGACATAACACGACAAGCAAGCAAGCATACACATCCCACAATATCCTACAACCAGCCTAGCATCCAATCACACCCCCATCACCACCACCACCTTACATCTCCTCAACCGCACAATTCGGATGAAGGACATAAACCACCTTCTCCGCCTCCCTCGCACCCCTACCCTCATCCGGATCCAACCCTTCGCCTCGGATGCGCATGAAGATGTTATCCTAGATGAAACAATCACACGAATCAGCCAAACAAATCCCCAACCCCCCCAAGATCCCAAGAAAGAAAGGGATCCACAAACCTTAACCATCCTCCTCAAAACCTTCCCCACCAACTCCCTCTCCTCCTCCCCCTCCTCCACACTCTTGAGCTCATCCTCCACCCGCTCCAGATACCACAGCACCAACTCCTCATGCTCCACTCCCTCTCCCGTGGTCTGCTCATCCTCGTTCACGCGTCGGACGAGCAGGTTCAGGATGGCCATATACTTATCATACGTGATCTTCGTCTTTCCACTTCCCTGCGGTGCAGGCGCCGGGGTCTGTGACGCTCTAGCTCTACCACCCGCTGCGCCATCATCGCCGTCTGATGCGTCGTCGTCATCCTCATCACCAGCGTCGGCCATGGGAGAATCGCCATCGTTTCGATCCCCCCTGTGCCCGTTAGCGGTGCCATTGTTCACAACGTCATCCTCGTCGTCTTCGACTTCTATATCGTCTTTCTCAACACTGATGATGCTTTGGCGCAGGAGATTGAAGGCCTCCTTGACGAAATTCGGCGTCACGTCGTCGACGCAGTTGGCTTTGGCGATGGCTTCGCTGAGTCGGATCATGCTCTCCAACTGCCTGACAGTGATACGGTAGCTGTTCCTGCCGATACCGCCTTGAGCGTCGTCCGCTCGCAACTCCTTGTACTTTTCCACGAGCAGGGTCTTGGCTTCAGGCGTGAATTCTGGCTTGAAAGTTCGTGCGAAGCGGATGTAGCGTTGCAATTGCTCGGTTGAAAATTCTGGCTGTACGGCTTCGTCTCGGTTCATGTGGATGTTGACAATGTGCTCGGCCAGATGCCGGTCTACACTTTCGTTGCACTCGTCCAGGATTACGAAGAACAGATCGAAACGACTCATGATTGGCGCGCTCATGTTGATGTTCGCTCGGAGCGTGGTCTTTCGGTTGTATCTCCCTCCTACAGGATTAGCGGCGGCGAGAATACTAGTCCTTGCGTTCAAGGTGGCCTGTATACCGGCTTTGGCGATCGAAATAGTCTGCTGTTCCATGGCTTCGTGGATAGCCACCTGGTCGCCAATATCCATCTTGTCGAACTCGTCAATGGCGCAGATGCCGTTGTCTGCCAGCATGAGAGCACCGGCTTCGATGGTGAACTCGCCTGTCTCTTCATCTTTGACTACCGCTGCTGTAAGACCGGCTGCAGAAGAAGCCTTGCCGGATGTGTAGACCGCGCGAGGTAGGAAAGAACATATGTATCTGCGTAGGCTGAGTTCCAAAGTCTCGTGTATGATAACGGAAGACTTACTTGAGAAACTGACTCTTGCTGGTACTCGGATCTCCGACGATGCAAATATTCAGATCTCCTCTCAGTTGCATACCTTCGGGTGTGACTTTGCTCACACCTCCCATCAATTGTAAAAGTAGCCCCTTCTTGACAATCTCATGACCATACACCATTGGCGCCAAGGAATTGACCAGCCTCGAGTATATGTGATCACTGTGCACCATCTGCTTCAAGTCCTCAATCTCGGATGCAGTCAACGACTGCAAATAAGCGTCTTGAGCATGATCTCCCGTATCTTGCGGATCAATGGTTGCAGTCTGGTTCAATGACGCCAGAATATTCCCAGCTTGTCCATTAAGTTGCTGATTGGCCGCTTGTCCCGGCGTCGAAGTATCTGGCGTCACCATGCACGAGAGGAAGGCCATTCTGTACGTCAAATCCCGAACACCCAAAGCCTTAAGACCCGTCACACCACTCCCTCCAGCGTCGCCGCCTCTGGGAGCATTCCGATTGTCCCTCATAGCTTCCGGTCGTACACCCGGAAGTCCGAGCTGACTAACGTCTGGCACCACGATGAGCGTCCCGGTGAAAACGCACTTCTCGCCTGCTTTGGCGCGATCCACAATCTCTCCTCGTAGGATCACGTCCATTGTTCGAGGCATGCTTCCAGTGGGTATCTCGGAGCTATTCTCCTGAATCCTGACCTTCTGCCAATCGACAAAGGTACTTTGCCGAATATCCAACCGCCATCCTTGCCGGTTGCCGCAGACCAGGTTGGGACACTGGGTCGGCTCAGTGTATCTGAAGGTTTGCTCGACATTCGGTATGACCGTCCTGCAGCCTTCGCAGATGAATGTAGCAAGGTACAGCTCCGGTCGCACTTCTGATGTTCTCGTTACAGTCCCTGATATCGAGAGGAGCTTGCCCACAGATGCTGTCCGTAGCTGCCGTACTCGCGAGATCAGAGGTAGATTGTAAAACGCCAAGGTAAATAGCTTGTCCGTCTGCTGATTCGTGGTTCTCGAGCCTTGTGTATCAGCCTGGCTTACTCCGTTACCTGCAACAGAAGACCCAGTTTGTGATGAAGCACTCGTAGGTTGCCTATGCTCTTTGAAATAGCGTGGCTCGTACTTCGCGATCAGATTGTGAAGTGCTCGTGTGAGGAAGGGTAGATATCGGTAGTAGTCGTTTGCGATCGCATTAGCCAGAGTCTGATTCTGTAACGACAGGAGGTGTTGGAAGTCGACGTAGAGGGTAGAAAGATTGTAGATTCTGAGGCCGTGAATCTGCGCAATGTAGTATTTGTCACTCGTCAGAGCGCTGGAAGGCGGCGCTCCAGACAATGTGATATCCTCCACAAAGCTATACAAATCAGCGCATGCTTCTCAATGTCTTGTACTTCAGACATACATGTCCAGAAAGTTCTCAAACTCCTCCGCAACCTTTTCACCCACTCTATCCACTACCCTGTTCACCGCTCTTGCGAAAAGATCTTTCGGTCGATTCCGATCTGTACCTCGAGCGCCGACGATCTCGTCATCTGGGAACCCTTCGACATCGCTGAGCGCTCCGTTGCTATCTAGAGGTGGTACTGAAGAACGCTGAGCGCTTCGACCGTTGGGCGTTTTTAACGGACCATTCCTACGGGCGCCGGCTGCGAGATCGAGATCTGGATTGTCTGAATTCAAAAGGCCGTTGACGATGGATGACATGGTGCTTATGGAGATTTAGGGTGGACCGTACACGAGAGATGATTCTGGTTTTGAAGTCCGTGTCAGTGGGGCTAAGGCAATCGCAGAAGACGCGTTCGCGGTTTTCGGGACGCGTTAGTGTCGCGTATAGTGGTCTTGGCGTGGACGATATATCGTGCCAAGGCGGCTTATATCCAGAGGGTAAAGTTGACACTTTACTCCACCATAGCATGTATACCAACCGCTGTGATTGTAAAGGACGTACAGCATGCTCCTCCTAAAGACATCTAAGTAACCAACTACAGTCAGTCAGTGGAACCTATTAGGTACGACATACCTTAGTATACTCACAACACCACAATATCACTTACGTGTCAACCTCGCCATCTAAATCGAAGTTAGGCAAAGAGCGGAGTCATACGCAACGAGGTTATTGTATCAGATAGCGCTGATGCTGATAATGTGTATGGCATGCTGCCACAAGTTGTAGGAGCAGGGGAAGCGTGGATTCGGAGACTTGGACGAGCAGATGTCTGTGGAAAGTTGCATGTCACCACTTTCAATGCAGATCAAAAGAATATGTGCTTGAGGCTTCGTGCTATGCTACATGGTTAAAGATAGTGAGTGCGTGAGTGCGCGGATTTGCCATTCGCGTCGGTAAGCTTCGACTGAAGCAGCGAGATATCCGTGTAGACGGCCAAAAGCAAGGAAAGCCTCAGTCACATCAGGGCAGATGCAGAAAATCATCATCAGGGATATCGAACCGAGCGCTATTATATCATTTCCTCCACGCAATAGGGTCGTCCTCGTCGTCAGCCAAAGGCGGCAGGATCGCGTCCAGCTTTTCATCATCATCCATCGCGATGAACGGCTTGTTGGTCTTCTTGTCGAGTATGACATCTCCAAAGAGCCGCATAACCTCTTGAACCGACAGCCCAGACGTGATGGTCTTGTCGTCCAGAGCGCCGTGAATGATGAATTCCTTATGCTTTTGCATGGAATCGAGTCTGTCGTCAACTGTATCGTTGACAATGAATCTTGTGACGAATGTTTCATCTGCCTGGCCGATACGCCAGACGCGGCAGAAGGCTTCAAGGGTCAGATTAGGACTAAGATTTGGGGACATGTGCTCATACCTTGCTGCTCCATGCAACTATTGAACCAAAGATCAATGCAAGTGACTCTAGAGGCCATGGTCAGATTCACTGGTGCTTCGTTAATATCCCACCTGTCAAGGTCTTCTTTGTGCGTCAACTCACGCCCAATACCTCCACATTTCAGCGAAGCTATCATGATTTTCATTTTGCTGTTCTCTTTGCCAAAGGCTTCAATGGTTTTATCGCGAGCCTGATGGGACATCTTCCCATTGTACTGCACATATCAATAAATAAATGCCATGAAAGGATGGCTAGGGGTTAACTCACAGTACAATATTCCCAGCTATTCTTCTGGCAAACTCTTTCGAGGATGGCCATTCTGTAACCGTGTTAGCTAGGGCTAGCGCGTGAACAAAAGGGGGACCAACATCATAAGAAATTGGCTGAAGACAATAATCTTCTTCTCTGGATCCTCTTCAAGCCATCTCGTGATCTGATTTTCGACGCCAATTGTCTTAGCGGATAAGACGAGTTCATCATCATAAGCAACCCAGTGCATGTTGACCTTCCCAGTCTTGACCTTCCTGCCTCTCAAGTCTGGCGACAGGTCCAGAAAATCATCGACCACCAGTTCTTTAAGCCCGGCACAGGACTTACTTGTCTCGAACAGCGTTCCACACTCTAGGCAAGATGTGCTCTCTTGATCTTTCTTGGACGCTGCGTAAGCCAGAAATTCGAGACACTCCTTGCAATAAACATGGAGGCAGCTTGTAACCCATGGATCTTCCGGTATGTTCTTGCACTTGTGGCATAGCTGCTCATTCCTTAGCTCTTCTAGTTTCAAGGTATTCTTCAGACCTTGCAGTCGTTGACCGAATCTAATGGCGAGTTCGTTAGTCGCTCCAGCTTCTAGGTCGACGGACTGCTGGTCTGGTGTGGATTCGATAATTTCACCCTTGGCTGCCACCATCCTTCTAAGGGCGACAGTGATAGTCTTTGCGGGCTTGTTCTCCTCTGTCTCATTGAGACTTGCTGCGGCTTCGAGACGATCGACGCTGTCTAATCCGAACATGTCTTGTAGGATTTCTTGGATTAAAAAGGTGTGAGCTGCCATCTGCCGTAATCGAAGGAACATGACAAGTCCATAGCCTGTCTTGTGGTCGAGCTCACCCATGGCTGAAGCCTTGTTGATAGCTCTGATAAATCGCCTGCTAACAATCTTGTAGATCAGGCGCTCGACGAGATTGAATTCTAGACGCTCAGTCCCCTGGTGTGTGGCTGGCAGCGAGACAATTGGATATCCAAGGACTTTATCATCCATCGTCCGTCTAATCATGATCTGATCCAACATGCAATGTAAGCGCTTGTTGCAATCGCTGCTGCCTGCGACACAGAAGTGTCGGGTGAAGTCTTTGAAGGACCCTGTCGCCTCTACCCTCAAGAACTTGAAGTAAGGGTAAAGCTCTTCTATTCTGTTCATGATGGGTGTACCCTAAAAGCGATCAATCCCCATCCCCGTCAGCCCTTGGGTCCGGAGAGGAACTCACAGACAAAGCCCAACGGTGCCGAGCCATCAATGCTCTACAGGCAACTGATGTATGGGAAAGATGGTTCTTGATCGCTTGGGATTCTGCAATATTTATCAACACCGTTACCGCATTGTGGACTCTAGCCATACTGACCATCAAGAACTGCCCACAAAGTCAGCCTGGGAAATAAATATTGTGCTTGAATTAGAGTAATGACTTACTAATTCTGTGGAAGTGAGCCTTGTGAAGTATGTCGCGATCTTCCTCCCAGATATCCATCCACCAAGCTTGAAGCTTTTCTAAGTCATCGATGTCATCAGGTACATTGGTCTTTGGATATGATCTCATAACCTTGTGATACCATCAGTGACACAGCCGGCGATTTGGGGTTATTATTATACCTCTTGGTAGGTGGTGAGACTATATTGATCAGTCTTTATCGAGACGAGTCGCTGGTATATCACTTACACAATATTGGCATTCTGCATGTCATCGATAGCACCCAAGCCAGACTGCCGCTTGCCTGCGTAATGGGACATAATCCGGCGGATAGCACCTTGAGCAACATGCTTGCTAATCTCCTTCTCCCCTTGGAACTCGTCAGCCTCATGCTTTCCCGAGAGATCAAGACTACCTACATTGGCCCAACAGTGAAGGCGGGCAAACAATGAGTGTAGACTTGTGCTTGTCACGGCGGGTCGGAGGGTTAGCAATTATCAACGTCAAAGCCATCACCGTTTTACCAAGTCCCATGCCTTGGTCCACGTTAGCATTCCTCTGTCCAGTGGTTCAATGCCAGTTCACCATCTGCTAAAATGCCCTGAATTCAATGTCAGTACGCCAATTGAACTAGACGAGCTCGTAAACCACTAACCCCTAATGGCTCACTGTCCCCAAGTTCTCTTTCTTTCATCCAGGCTGCTCCTTGCACTTGATGATGGTGCAGCGAGGAACTTATGCCAGTAAATTTCCAACCACCATCACCATCTGGATTGACCTTTTGTTTACCCAGGGTAACGGTCGCTTTCCTGATATGCTCCTTCTCTGCTCCAGCCCGACGCCTATCTCCAAGAGGAACATTCGCAACCATGTCAGCCAAAGCCTTGGCCTTGTTCTTTGCTGTCGATTTCGGGAGAGGTGCAAGATCGCGGATGGCGTTAGCACTCTCGAAGACGTTGCTGTTGAGAAGGCTGGCCGCATTGTTCAGATAACCAGCTTGTGAAGGCTTCTTCTTTCGCGGCGCCTTGTCTTTTCTGGTCCAGGCTTTTCCACCATTGGTATTGCTCTGCGCTCCACGAGGCGCTCTTGTCTTTGCCGCCTTGCCCGTTTTTCCACCTTTCTTGCTCCTCTCGTTGTCCTTTTGCCTGTCCGCCTCCCTTCGCTCTTTCATTAAAAACCCGTCGATACCTGCCCTCAGATTTGATTCAAGGTCCTTTTCAAGATCCCGCGCTGAATTCAGCCTTTGCTTCTTTTGGCCTTGCGCGGTGCTACCTTGGTCATCTTCGCTTGCGACAGCGTAAGAACGCTTTGCGCGTCGAGCAGGAGACTGATGAACGAAAAGTGCATCCTCGTCGCTGTCTCCTTCCTCACTGCCGGGCCCACGAGAGTTGAGATAGTCAAGTTCGAGTCTCTTGAGCCGGGCCTTTTCCACTTTGTCCGCTCTCCGGAATTCGTAATCATCCTCTATAGTATTAGCATCTGCTCTCTGCTTGACCTTGTAGCTACGCTTCAGTTCGCGGAACGTGACTGCAGCCTCTTCATCGAACTTCGGATCGCTGCTCATCCAGGCATCGTCGTCTATGGGATCGCCCCCCAAGCCTGGAGGCTTCAGCCCGTTCAGTCCCTTGATGGGACCTGCAGACCCAGAGAGGGCAAGCATCTTCTCTCTGAGCGCTCGCTGCTGTTGGTATTGCTTCGCAATGGCTTCCGAGGTGGCCTTTGGCCTTGGGGTGATCTTCTTGCCGAGGAGAGAGGTACCTAGCCTTGGTGCAAGAGCGCTACCCAGCTCCTTCTCAGATCCAAGCTCAATGATATTATCGCCGTACATGTAGGCCGTTCCTGATTTCAGTCTCGCACGGAGCAGGCTTGCTGGAATCAACGTCTCATTGTCCACAGTCTGGTCTTCATCGTCACTGTCTGAGATGGAGATGATTTCGTTGGCCATACTCTTCCAGTCAAAAAAGTCGTCGTCACCTTCTCTCTTGATGACGACGTCCTCTACATCGCAAAGGTCGATGACCTGCCCTGGGAGAAAGCGAGACATAATTTCCTCAACCTCCGGAGATTCCTGTTTGATGATAACCTGTTTGTCCTTGGAGGGTCGGCCTGGAACATTTGGCGAGTCTGCATTGTCGGGTTTGGTGATGATCTCTTCCTCTTTTTCTGTGTCGCTCTCCAAGAGCGATCTGAGCTGGTCTGACCCTGTTTGAATAGCCTCGTCGATCGCGATATGCCTGCCTGCCTTCGTTGTACCTTGGTTGGCCACTTCGCCATGGCTCGTGCGGAACAGAGTATCAAGGTCAAGCAAAGCTTCTATACTGTCGTCGTTGATCTGCGGCTCCAAACCCGTACTGAGATTTGGTCCATATGTTTGTGTTGGCATCAAGAACTCAACGCCTGAGTCTGTCAAAAACGTCATCGGTAGGTCAGAAAAGTCGACTTGGGGTTTGGTACCAACTAGGTCCTCAAAGCTCTCGTCTTGAAAAGGGTGGAAGGCGTCTGGTGGTAAACCACCATCGACCGGATCACCGCTCGCAGAAGTCATTGCTATTAGCTATCTAAATCACTGCGAAGGAAGATCAGTTGAAAGATTAGTATTATGAGCAACAGGGACTTTGGAGTGAGTTGACCTGTACCTTTCTCAGTAGCCTTCAATTGGTCCAAGCGAGCGACAAACCTCGCATGTCTTCAGCTGGATGATTTAGAATTTCCTGGAGGTTGCGAGAAGCACACAGCGAAAGTGAGCGGATGCGTCAGGAGTGATAGACTTTTGCCTGTAATGATTTGAAATATCCTTAGCTAGTAGACAAGCCGATATGAAGTTAGTCGATCGAGCTGAGACGTGAGATGAGCAGAGGCCTATAAGTTGTTTGTCTTGCAAATGAAGAGAGAACTATGTATGAAGAAAGTGTAAAGATTGCGGACAGGATGAATACTTGACAGATCGTTGAGATGCTTGCCAAGGCTCGTAAGTCGTGGCTAAGTGAACTAAATGTCATGCGAAGTATCTTGAGAAAAAGTATGCTCGCAGAACGAGATCTGGCTGGTGGACCCACGAGAGACCGACGTAGAGACCTGGAAAGTAAGTAAGGTTGTGTTGAAGCGGTCGAAACGTGACTTTTGGAGAAGGTAATGCTTCAAAGTTCTTGTGAAGTGGAGGAGCATCGGACTAGAGAAGCAACACGTGGGTCCTAGTGAGGTGCGTCTAGCAGTGTGAAGGGTTGAAGAGGCGAAGTTTGAAAGGACGATGGGTAAGGGGGATAGAGGGAGCCCAGATCAAGGGAGACTTACCTTTGTTCTTGATATCGTAGCTTTGCGGAATGGTATGCTCAAGATAGCGCTCAGAAGGCGGATTGGGGACAAGCAATGCTCCGATGTAGGTGGAAAGATGTTTCAGCTCAGCAGTAGAGCAAAGACGTTCCAAGAGCACGTCGTCGAGTAACGAATCTAGAAGATGTTGAGGTGTGTGACAAAGGCTAGATCGACAGGGCCGAGAGATTGAATGATGGTGTCGGCAGTCGAGGAATGAACCAAGGTGAGAGCAGATAGCGAAGAAGCCAAGCAGAGTGGATGTATTACATTGGAGAAGAAGAGTGAGGCAGGACTCCAGAAGTTACGCGGCGTAGTAAAGATGAAGTCCAAGGATGAGAACATCCGCGCCCCAGGTGGTAGTTTTCTATGACGAGCCTCTTGAGGTGAGATCGCAGTAGTAGACATTGATCGAGGTGTTAGTGTATAACCCAATCCATGCATTGTTGGACCAAGACCAGATAGCACCTTAGTAAAGCCGTTCAGCCGTAACGCCATAGTGCAACGAGCTGGTCCAGGACGGGCGCTTCGTGATTTGCGTAGCCACCCTGGGTATCTTGCACACGAGATCAATAGATAGCTGGCCAACAGTTGAGGGTAGCCAGCTTTGCTGACTTCCAGTGTCCATACTGGCCCTATCGACAGGGCGGTCCATTCTCATATCCCTGGCGTTCGCAATGGCTCTGCGGAAACAACATAGAGGTGCTCTTGAGCAGGGATACTGCTATGGGCCGCCGTGAAGAGTCGAGAGCAATACTGTTAATCAGATGTAGAGGGGCCAAAGAGCACCTCATCAGACTCCGCATCTTCAGTCAGACAGAATCAGCGATCCCATTCAAGTACCATCGAGAACGTCTGCACGCCAGTGTCAGCATGCCAATGTCCCATGTACCAGACGTTTCCATCATGATACCTACCTCGCCTCAGCTCCAGCTTCATAGAATGCCTACACTTCCCATGTCATCTCCCTGCCAGAGCATTATGGGGTCTTGTGGTGACAAACCCTGACGCGGTCCGTAGGTCAGAAGGCGCCGTTGTGAGATGGTGGTTGAAGTGAAGTCAAGTGCCAGACGAGCGGGAATCGTTTTTTGAAGGCGCGCCTTTGCCGCCGCATCGCCGCCGACTGAGTACTGCATGAATAATCTGTAGAATAAGAGGATTTTTGTCAATGTACCTCCAATTGTCAGCCTTTTTGGCGATAATCCCGGGCTCTGCAAATTGTCTTCACTACGACGAGTCACAGCCTCACGCACGCGTCTACAAAGTCTTGAGACATGACGGATACCAATGCTTTGTTCTCCTGATAGTGTCCTGTCTCATATTTGTGTGAACCAAGAGCACAGATCCGCAAGCCATTCACGAAAATTATGTACAAATAAGGCTAATGAAAAACCGGGTTAGTATGATTACGGTCCGCTTCGAATAATGCCGAACGCCGAAGCCTGAGGTACCTACTTAAGGTATTTTACATAGTTGCGCCCGAGGCTGCCACCTGAGAAATGAAATTCGTGATGTTTGGTAGGTGATGTGTCCCCGCTTTGAGCCGAACGTTAGAGGCGCGCATCTTTGTCCGCCGCATGAGAAGAGTAGAGGAGATCTCCGGAGACTTTCGATTCCGGTATAGAGGGTGTCGAAGTTGTAATGCCAGGCGGTATGGGAGAGAACAGATGCTCGTTGGGAGCCAGTCTGAAACTTGATCTTCGTCAAAATCAATGGCCTAAAGTATCGAGCTCGTCTGATAGATGTGGTGCGATTGTCCTGCGCATAATGGCGGCGGCCTGTGGATCTCAACGTCTCACACAGGCGAACCGCTGGATATTACATGGGACCGATTGTATAGCGCTTGCTCAAATTTTCAGAGCATACTGGGCTACCAGTGTTAGAATGCGGGTATAGGCATCTGGCACTCCTCGTTGATATCAAAACAAGGGTTATCAACTATTAATCGTTCTCGGATCGTCAGGTGGATAAAACCTTTTGTGATATTAGTAGAATTCAAGCACAGGATGAACCAAACATACCAAGCCGCTAGGGCTATGATGATGTATAAGACCTGCAATAGAACCCCTTCCAGCCTACAGTCGTGTTAGCATAAACCTTGGTTGAGATATAGCTACACTAACCAGTGTGATTTCCCATCCTGAATGAGGTAATTGACCAGCAAGACCGCGACGAACAATACCGTGATCTGGAACGCATTGAAAGCAAGGTTCATGGCGTCGTTCTTCAAAATCCACCCGAGGACAACAGCGAAAGGTATGACGAGGAGCGCAATTTGCATACTTGAACCAACGGCGACTCCAATGGCAAGATCCATCTTATCCTTGCAAGCAACAGTCACGGCAGTTGCGTGTTCTGCCGCATTGCCAACAATAGGGAGTAGAATGAGGCCAACGAATGTCCTTGACACTGAACCGTTGCTTGTGATAGCGTCGATACTGCCGACCATGAATTCGGCACAGACTGCAACGCACGCAGTCGAGGCAGCTAGAGTGAATATAGCAACCCATTTGCTCAATTGTGGTTTCTCAGGTTCGTCATTTGACTCTCGATTTGGCCCCTCTTTTGTCGCATGGTCGCTTGCATGGGCTGACATACCAACACCTATATTGACCATACCCTTGGTGGCGTCGCCTTTCTTGTGCTTTGATCGCTTCTGTACTTTCGGACTGGGTTCGTTATACATTGAGCTATGTGTCTTGAGCTGGAAGAAAAGATACGCCCCGTATACCACTAGCAGTAGAATGGCGGTTCCCCGGGATAATTGTGTAATTCGATCTGACTTCAGCTTCTCTATGTGCATCACGTAATCAGATATTCATGTTCGCTGGCGTTTGGGGTGGAGAACTTACGAGTACCGTCTGCCCAAGCTTGGAAAGCCGCGGGGATGATTAAGCTGCCGACAGCAAGAGCTAGTAAACTTGAGGCTGTCTGTGCAACTGTCACATTGAAGTGCTGCTCGACACGATTCAATCCACCAAAGAAAAAGCACATTCCCATGACGAGAAGTAGATTGGAAAGTATGCTACCAATCAAGGATTCTGCAGTGGATTCGGGCATCAGTGATGCTGTTCGAGGATAGTGGGAGCTTTGAGACAAACCTTGCACAATATCGACCTCGCCCTTAACCAAAGCTAGTACAGAAACAATGAGCTCGACAGCATTGCTGGAACTTGATCAGTAATTTGCATGGTGGAGACTGGATTTTCAAACTCACCCGAACGTTGCATTGAGCAGTCCTCCGAGGGTCTCCCCTACTCGGAGGGCAATCTCTTCGGTTGCGTAGCTCAGCATAGCGGCGAGTGGAATGATGGCGATGAAATTGATCACAAAAACTCCCACTCTCGATACACCAGGTACGTAGTTGACGGCGATGCCAATTGGAACAAATATCAACAGGACGTTGATATAGGAGTTGAGGAGTGTAGCCCGGAGTTGCCCAACAGCAGTAAATTTTTGTGTGTCCGCTCTGAACAAGGACGACCGTCTCCTTGGTTTCTCCAACTCCTCATCCCCGCCGACCTTGCTCTTCTTGCCAATGAATGGGAACTTTCGATGTCTCGTTTTAGGAACGGTAGACGGCTCCGAGTCTACGACGGTTTCACTGGAAACTGCTCCGGAGTCCTGACTATCTTCTTTTTCTCTCTCATGTTCCACAGGGTGTGGACTCTGTTCAAAGTCATTTGCATTTGACATAAACCCATTGACCGGGGACTTGGATGATGAGGAAGGCATGGTGTCGGCATGTTTAGGAACCGAAACGTCATCGAAATTTCTTGAACGTCGCTCATCCTCAATCGAGTTGGGCGCGCAGTTCTCCGAGTAGTTGGTCTGGGTTCGCACAGCTGGATTCTCGACATCGCTCCGATCTTTTGTCTTCGTTCTGATCTTGCGGAAGGGATTGTAATTAGGCAGTGCATCGGGGTGGTCGTCATCGTACCATGCCTCTCGTTTCGCCGCCGCTCGGTATTTGTCTGCAGGAAGCATGAGCGAAAGTCAGACGCGGCCAATTGCAATGGTGAAACTCACGCATAATCAGTAGAGGTGGCAAAAGTATGCGCTGAAGTGCACGTTCCCGTGGAAGATATTAGGCTTGTATCAGAAGGTCAGCCTCGTGAGTAGAGCGTTTGAAAGGGCGGACAGCCTCACCAACGTGTGCAGATGGGGCTGACCGTAGGTCGCAAGGGGGGTCAGAATAAATTCAACAAGTGGTTGACGATCGTTCAGAATGATCTGCGACAGGGATCTAGATCCTTTGGCGTGTTTCTATGCGGGAGCTTTGCCTCGCGGTAAGAGGGAGGTTGCAGGAAGCGCTTTTCTAATGGGGATGATGGGGAGGGAGAAGGCTGTGTTGTAGTAGTTGAGAGTGGATGATGCAACGATGAATTCGAGGCAGGAAAGCTGGCAATACCAAGAGCGTAATACCAATAGCCAAGCCTTTTCTTCCCTGGAATTTTACTGAGAAGGGGCCGGTAATTGGTAATTCTAGCGTCCGAGGGATCGTTTTGAGGCAGTGCAAATGCTTGTTTTTGTGAGTTTAACTGATCTGATAGGATTCTCGCACTGGATTGCTGAGTTGCTGAGGCAAATTAGGCAATTGATGGACTTGGACCTGCAACCAAGTAACAACTGACCTTTGACTGACTAGGCAATGATGCGGCGAAGCGTCACTGACCTCATGCTTTATACCTCAATGAACAATCCTTTACGCGCGGGTACCTACGTGTCAAACGGCAAAGCAAGGTAGAATTAATCGACGGCATATCGTCATCACCGACAACGACTCCTGCTCCTGGCTCATTTGATAGCCTAAAGTACCTCATAGCGCATCTACTTTCCCGCCGGCGCACGGAACATTTGATGCAGCTGCTTTTGTTTGGCAAGGGAAAGCAGACGTGGTGCAATCATTGTTTGCTCTGACCACTGGGCGTGTCGCTGCCCAAGGAAAGCTTTGTTCTCTGTGCTACCGAGTACCAGCTCCACTTTGGGTCAATATCTTCTTGGAAGAATTTTGCCGAATCACGCAGGACCTGGATGACAGGAGATATCAGGCTTCATGCATTGACCTGTTTCATGCTCAAGTCCCCCAGCTTGCCCATGCGGATGGTTTGGGCGTAGATCGGAAAGCCTGCAAATACAGAACAAAGAAGCAGGCACCTGGGATACTTGTCTTTCCCAGCACCCCAGGCACCCAATCATGAAGCACAGGTGAAGCAGTAGATCTATTGGCGCCAAGGATCAATGTGATCCAATCATAGCGGTACCCTCCGTTGGTCAATATCGAATGGCGACCCAACCTCCTCGCAGACCCTTCCCGGCTTCTCATCTTCGTCAGGTGAGCGCAGAAAGCTCCGGAGTCGTGGGCGGTAGGCCAGCATTTAGAACTACGGCCGAAGAGTCTCATGCTGAAACTCCAATTCCAGTACCACAGCCGTCAAGAACGTTGGTCAACCAGCTATTCGTTCTATCCATCCATGATGACCATCTCTCGAAAGAGGACGTCATTCTAAACATCTCTCCACACCATGAAGTTCACAATGGAGACTTACTGCAGCTCACCCCAGCCAGTGGAATGCTACCCGATTACAAATCCACCGACGGACACCCTGACCCATACAGTCGCCTCGTTTTCTTGTTCCGAACTCCGAACCAGGAGCTCCAGTCGAAGCAGCCAGCCCTACGAGTATCTGTATCTCAACGTGTTGCAGCTGCGGTTGGCTTTGAAAAGGGAATCCAGGTCTTGGTGTCTACCGCCAACGAGCATGCCTGCCATGCAACCCATGTCGAGATCGTCTTTCGAGACCAATATCTTGCACGTGCCGATATGTGGCACATTGTCGCTCAGCAGCTGGTCAATACTTGCATTCACAGAGGGCAGAAGATAGAATTCATGGGCAGTATCCGAGCCCACATCAAGACCATTTTTGCGCACGGGAGGAAGGTGCAGTCAGCTCTCTTTCATCAATCTTCCAAGCCTATATTTCGTAGCGAGTCTGCCCGCTATGTACTCTTCATCCAAATGTCAAAGGAAATGTGGGACTTCGATGCCGATGGCAATGGGGAGATCATGTTCGACAAAGTCATCAACGGCTTTCTTCCAGCGCTCTTCCAGAGATGGCGCGAGCTGAAAGTCAAGCATCTCATTAGCATTGTCTTGTTTACAAGGATGGTATACGAGCAGCACATATCCCAGGATCTGACAAAATCGAATCTCGACGCGACCAAGACTTACACGTCGAGTATTGGAGGGGAGAACACTTGGAAAGACTTTTACCGAGTTGTGGTGAGTGATTTAGCAAGCGGAGAATGGGCAGACATCCTCAATCAATTGAAAAAGGAATTCAAGGTCTTTCTTAGGGACACTTCGATCAGAAAGCCCGACCATCTGCCTCATGGGGAAGCCTTGGCAGACACGCCAAGTCGAATCATTGCTGGGCAGCCATCTGCTGCCACTCGGGGGAATGTGCTCGAAGCAATCAACCTGGCATCCTCGCAGTTTTCATCTGATTATATCGACCGAGATCTGGTCAGAACAGGAGTATCCATTATGGTGATATCACCAGGGTCCGGCGTGTTCGAAGTGGACTACAATCTTTTAGTTGCGACTACAGATAACCTCATTGACAATGGTATTGGTATCGATCTTGTTTGCTTATCAAGAATGCCGTTACACTCTGTCCCTTTATTCAAATACCATCCGCCTCCAGTAGCTTCATTGAATAACTTGCTACCAGACAGATATGATATGAACGAGGATCAGAAGACGCCGACAGGCAGTCTCATGTCTCAAATCAGCTCTGGAACATTAGCCATACCAGCTATCGCCGAGGAGAAGAAGGACCGAAGGGGGATGGATCTAGAAACGTCACGGAGAGGCATATGGAGCTACGGGATACCCCACTGGATTGACATATCCTTCTGGGTTCCACCATCAGAAGTGGGTCCCAGTCAGGTCACAAGTACGAGCAAGATCAAGGACAAGTCAAGCTTCGATACGCCACAGCACAAGACCTTCGTCCCACGAGTGAAAATGTATGAACTTCAGATGATGGGTGTGATGGAAAACGCAAGTGGCGACATCTCCATCCCTTGGATGTCGCCTCCCCAGGCAATCACTGCTCCAGATGCCAAATATACCAACGTGCCTGAATTGCCAAAACATGATCGCAATTTATCGGTAGCCGACTCCTTTGGCTTACAGAATCATGGACTTCATGATCGTTCCCACAAGCTCTCAACGTCAGTCTCGTCAGATCAATCCATCATCAATCAGCGGAGCATGCAGCCCCAACTGCTATGGATGGATGATTACGATGACGCTGTATATTGCCATCCTCTAGAGGCCAAGAAAAGATTGCACAAGGTCAAGATAGGGAAGAATGCTTCCACGATTCGCCAACGGCATCGTTATAGCCCTTCTTTACTTAGCACTTCTAGCAACAACCGCCACAAACCTATACAAAAGAATTGGCATTATCCCGATGATGAAAATCATCTGAGCAAGGACTCGCTGAACTACCGACCGTCACGAGTAAAACAGGGCATTCATGCCAAAACAAATGATGCCTCATCTGGTAAACCAAATGCTCGTCCTCGAGCGAACAAGGGCGCACGCCAGATTAGCTTTGGCCCTAGAGCATTCCCAGCAAAAGCTGTCCCAAGTACCGAGGTCACCACTAAGCACGAAACAGGCTCGTTGCTTAGCCGTGGGTTCAAGTCTGATTTTGTGGTGAACCCAGCTGGACTACTAAACGCCACCCCATCCAAAGAGCCGGCCAGCAAGACATCTACCAGTCTCAATTCCCAGATTGTAAAGGCCGAGCGACAGTCATCTGAGTCAGAGTCCTCACAATCAAGACCGATCCCCATCAGGAACGCCACAGCCAAACGTGTCACTGGTGACATCGATACTAGAGTGAATGTACCTGGTGGAGACTCCAATGGCCTTGTCCCAGGAAGCCAACTCCAAAATCGACTTACAGCGCTACAGGACCTCCAGATCCAAGAAGAGTATAATCCTATGACAGAGCTGGGTGCGGTGGACGATTCCCTTCCGCTACCAATTGCTCTTTCTCCAAGCACTACCTTGGCTCCTTGGCTTACGATTCTTAATCCCTGCAATCCTTCCAAAGCAAAGATCGCACTGGCTAGCCGCTTAGGAAGATGGCAGCACGTCTTCCCGCGACCCCTTAAAACTTCACAAATCAAGTGGAAATCTTTGTGCTCTCCTGCAGCTGTTCCGTTGACGACGGAAGATTTTCCCTCAGCCGAACAACTCGCCGAAGAGTATGAAGAAATCACGTACTTGATTGATTTGCCCAACGATCTCAAGCTTTCTGAAACACCTCAGTCTCTAGCATCGGAGATGTTAGCGTTTCGTCTCTCCCGAGGCTTTCAATTGGTCACCGGACCACGTGTCGCGGAAAGTACCAAGATGTCTTCCATGCAGAGCTTGGACGTCTTCGATGAGCGGATCCTTGCAGACACTGGGAGTTTGGTCTTTCTCGCAAGAGGTAGCACAATCCATCGATTATCACGGGTTGAGGCAAGCAAAATCGAGGTCAAACAGCTCTTTCGTCACGGAGGGGAGGTGATCCGAGGATCTGAGACTGGTGGTATGCTCTATAGACCTCTCATTCGGTCAATGCTCGCGGATGAATACAAGGTGCAGGAAATATCCATTGCACCGTATCGTAGCAATTTCGACTGGAAGACGATCGACGCTTTTATAGTTGGGCATGAAAGACCGCAGGCTGCTGACTATGTAGACAGTCTGAGACCCTGGCGCGCGCGCTTCGTACTCATTCCGGTGGAAGCACCATCAAGTGCTCGTCGCAGAGTGCGGATAGGTGAAGATGACGAGGAAGAAATCCGGCTCGAAGGTATTCGAAAGCTTACACAAGTATGGCAACAGTTTCGATATATCCCTCCTGACGAGCGTCGGTATCAAGCACCATCGCGAAATCGTAAAGACACGAACCCTCTAAACATCATGTATCAGACCCGGAATCCTTCAGCGATTGTTGCCGCCGAGCTAGAAAGTATGGCAGAAGGCGATGCCTCTGGAGGAAGAGAGCAGCTGCTACCGGATTCAGACTTATACCACAGGTCGAGTTTCAAGATCGCACATCTGGCGGAGACTATCCAGAGTGAAAAAGGCGTTCGTATGGGAGATAGGAGGTGGCATTTACGGTTGCACTACAATTGTTTCGTCGGCTTCGAGTTGACAAGCTGGTTGCTGCAAAATTTCAGAGATGTCGATACCCGCGAGGAAGCTGTGGAACTTGGTAATAAACTCATGATAAGTGGCATGTTCAAGCATGTGGAGCAACGGCACAACTTCAGAGATGGGAATTACTTCTACCAGGTTGCGGACGAATATCGCACTCCGAGGCCGGAGTCTAAGAGCTGGTTTGGTCGGGGCAAGGCGTCGGTGCCTTCGACGCCAATGCCAGAAGATCTGCCCAGGGAGCTCCACATCACGGGGCGTTCCCGTTCAAGCTCGACGAGCAATCCTAGGGAAGACAGTGAACCAACCACGCCAACCAGAAAGAAGAAGCACCTGGGTGTCGCACTAAGCAAGTCTTTGATCTACGACGTTGATCATCGCAAGCGATCATACAGACCAGAGCTAGTAAACCTTCATTATGATAGGCTGCATAATCCGGACAATTGTTACCACATCCGGGTCGACTGGATGAACACAACCCCGAAGCTGATTCAAGATGCAGTTGTATCATGGGCCACTTCAGTGGATAGGTTTGGCTTACGCCTTGTGGAATTACCATTGGCTGAAGCTTCGTCCATTACCAGCATGCACCCATTCCGAGCTCCTCATCTCATACGATTAGCACGACGTCCGCCTGAGAAGCAACCCCAAGGCTATTTTGATAGCACAACTATCGGCCCTCAACCAAGGATTGAAAGGAATTTCTACCAGAAAGCCATCATGAAACGTTTCAACTTCGTCCTCGATTTCGAAGCCGCGTCAGAATTCCCAGCAGACGTAGACGTCACATACTCATGGGGCAAACCCGACTACCGCTACCCACAATACATTCACCGTTCGGGCATGCTCATCGCTCAGATCACAGACGACGGCGACTTTCTTCTCTTGGCGAATCGGCTCTACGATAATCGCAGGGCGGCGCCTCCTCCACACCAACATTCAGCCCGAGCCGACCATACCAGCGACAATGATCATAGTAAGGGCCTTGGCTTCTTCAGATCAAGTCCCCACCGTGGCGCGCACGCCCCCAACCGCCCTTCGCCTCTCCATTCACCACACGACTCTCCCTCCGTCCACGCCGCTCTCAGTGTTCCCCAAACCCATCTTCCCTCTCACACCGAACCTCATGGACCAACAACCGCACCAGCGTCTGGCTTTCCAAAGCACATCGACCCCACGCGTCCTTCGCCCACAGCCTCCAGCTCACCAGACGCAACAAAGCAGGATTTCGAAGCTTTCTGCAATAATCCCGAAGCATTAAGTCTTTTCTACGAGGAAGTTCTTAGCAAAGCCTCTACACCCGGGCCGAATACACCGTTCATGGGCGGCAAGACGCCGAGTAAGGCGCCGGACACGGGCGTGGAGAGCCCCATTCCAACATTTTCCCTGCCCGGGAGGTTGTTGGATAAGTCGGAAGAGGGGAGCGGCAAGAAAGTGGAAGCTAAAGCCAGGGCTGTGGGTGGTGGAAGCCCCGTCGTCGGTCGGAAGGGCGGCGACAATGGCTAAGCGATGTCGTTATTGGACCCGTCCCATGAGAACGAGACACATGCCAGTTGGAGACTCTGGTACAGCGACCGCGATGGCCTGATACAACAGTAGCCAGAATACGCATTACCACGGACATCTCTGTGGTTGCAACAAGTTATCGGTTTTGTCATCAAATACTAAAAGACCAGTATCCGACTTTCAGAGGAAGTCTCCCAAATAGCCTCAACACTCCTATCCTATGTCCTGGCATTTCCCCCATTTCAGGGGTTTCTACCGAGGTACAGCCGAGACGAGTGCCAAAGTTGCCAGGACATGGGATACTCCAATCCACTCCCCCCTCGGAACCCAGACCTTACCACTACCTAAGCCCTCGGAAACCCGACTCTACTACAGAAAATTACCTTGCTCCCACTCTCCCCGCCACCTCTTCAAAAAAACATAGCCTACAACCTCCCTCCCCCCCCTCGACGCACCCACAAAATCCACAGAATCCACAAACAAAAAAACTCCCAACCTGCCAGACCCCCACAATCACATCCCCCTCCTCCCTTTCATCCCCTCATTTCTTCCATCCCCATCAAACAACCCATCTTCCGCTCTTTCAGAAAAAGAAACAAAAGGAATCACATCGCAGTCTGAGATCCCTCCGTCGAGGCTTGCTGCGAGGGATAAGGGTGTAGCAGCAATTATGACGTAGAACTTGGGAGGATGCTGTAGCGATGGTATATAGATATCATCCATACCAGGGATACCGCGCCACAGCGCTTCACCATCGTGAAAATTATGCCGAAAATATACCATCTAAGGTAGTCAGTCTGGTGAGGAAAGTGCAAGGACATCGATCGAAATCGTTGTGCACGTAACGTATCTATGGAGGCGTATATAGCTGAGAAACCACACACATCTCTAGGCTTTTGAGGCAGTGATATAATATGATATAATGTGAATTACGGAAATGCCATGGGTTGGGTTTTAGAGAGGTCTTTCATTTGATTTGGAGTTGGGTTTTATTTTTATATATATGTTGTATTGAATTGTATGTAGATTTGGAAGCTGCATACCTTGCTCACTCTGCTCTCTACCTATACCATGGTCTACTTAGAGATACTCCTAAGTCCGGTAGATATACGGTTCCCGCCGTTTTTGCGTTTATTTTGCGAGGATTACTTTTCGTGCGCTAGAAGCAGTAAACTTATAATCCAAGTCGCTAGATGGAGTGCGTATATATCCATCCTCCTCGTATAGGCCGAGGCTAATGATCGGAGCGGTGCAAAACCCTTGACACCAGTTCAGATCTCTCAGGTCGACGCAGTCTGTCCCGCAACACGAAAGGTGACCCCATCAAGAGCCAAGCACATCCGACTTCCCATCCACCTTCTCACTCTCCAATTTGTCCAGATCAACGCCATTGAGACACCGCAGGTTGATAGGCTGATGGGTAGCTTTCCAACCAACGCGCTGGTTGATGATGGAAACGCCACACGTCGTGCAGAAGGCATGACCGGCGGTCTTGGTGCCGAAACGGTAGCAGTTTAAGTGTTCCCGGCCTTGGACCTGTACTTCTTCCGCTTTGGGGTATATCCACAGGTAGGCGTTCTGTTTGGGTGTTTTCGTTAGCGTAGCTTTGCAGGTTGGGAAGCGAGTTTTTGGGAAGGGGGAGCATACGCGGGAGCAGATACTGCAGTTGCAGTCGGTTGCTATGGGGAGTTTTTCGAGGTTGACGCTGTAGGTCACTTTTCCGCAGTGGCAGCTGCCGCGGTATTCGGTGATGCCGTCTTTGTTGGGGGCTGATGTCGTCACGGGAGGTGAATAGGCGGGTTTGAGCGCGGCACCGTCGCAGGGTCCGATCTTGAGCTTTTCTATATCGACATCTTCGAGGGTGCGGACCTGGGTTGGGTTTCGATCACTGGGTGTGTTGCATATGTTGGGGTGTACTTACGTTAACTCCGATAGTCGATGGACCGTCGATGTGACGCTTGCCCATAATCGATGAGCCGCCTAGCGAGTTTGAGGGTCAGCGTCTGTTTTAGGATATGAGAGTAATCCGAGAGGCGTGTCTGTGGAGTTAGGTGCTCCTGATACATGCCTCCCAGACCACATCAGAAGAAATGAGGCCAGAGATTGACGTACAATTCGGGCAGAACATATGGCTCATAGTCTTGTTGGCGAATAGGTATTCTTTCAAGGTGCCATCGCCTTTCTCGACAACACATAGATCATCGGATGAGGGGAAAGTCCATAGGTAGCCTTTCTGTACGGGCAACGACTCAGCAATCTGGATTGAACATTGTGTAGGAGGCAAGCCAAACCTTGGAGCATATACTGCAATTGCATGCAAAGACAGTCTCGAGCTTTGGTAGCTTGACCGTGTATGTGAAGCCGCCACAATGACAGCTTCCATGATAGTCAACAAGTGCATCCGTATTGTGATCTGCCATGTTGGAGACTCTGGCTTTCTTCTGATCTTATAGATTCCAACGTTGTGCATAATAGTGAGAGCAGAGGTCCCTTTGGAGATGACTCTTGTGCGGGGTTGGGCAGGCAGCAACCAGTAGCCCTGGGCTACATACTTCTTGTCCAATGAAGGACAATGGAGTAATCGTCCAAGCGGTGCATGTCGCCAAAGCGGAAAAAGACGCACCCCGCCCTTTAGCTCCAAGCGCGTGGTCACGTGACGTGTTTCCATCCTTCACCGACTTTTGGTGCGCAAGCCACCTGCGCCAACCTTCCTGTCCTTACAACAGTCCAATCGCTCCCAACATCCTCGTCCGCAGTAGAGTCGGAGAAGCCACAGCCATCACCATAACCATGAACGGACCGCACTTTTCATCAGGCTCCAGGTCCGCAAATATGGGGGCTTCTGGCGTGTGGGCAACACCCTGCTCTCGTCAATAACAGGAGCTGGTACTCTTCTCATAATCATATCGAAGAATGAAAGATAATGCTACAATCTTCTGTGTCAGGTCTACAGCGACTTTTCTCCAGTGCTTCATCTTCAGTCTCTCCACATAAGCTCGAGTCTTGTATAGAAGATGCGCATACATATGACCTCCTTTTCCCTGGAGGCGTCCGACACGGAGACCCAACTCAATACACCGGAGTCACGAGTAGCGCAGATGAACGAGGCGGTCTAGACATATGTCCACGTGATGTTCGAATTGTGATAGCTCAAGATGCAACCGGTCCTTGGCCGGCCCCGAAAACAGTCTTGTACGACTCACATCCTCCCACAATACCAACACCACAAGCATGGAGCGGCTTGCCTACAGAGGCAGCTTCACGTCGTCAGAGAGCCGGCTCACTCGGGGGCTTGACCGGAGGCGGGTTGAGAAGCAAGGATAGTCAGAAGCCGCGAACGGCTCCGCATTCTCGACAGTCGTCTTTCTCGCAGGTATCTCAACCTGGTGTCACATCGCTGACCTCGCCCCTATCCTCTGTGAATGAACTCGGAGGGCTGTTCGGAAACGGTGAGGAAAAAACTTTTTCAGCGAGACCAGCTACAAGAGATGGCGAGACGGAGGCGCTGCTGGATTGCATGTTTGGAAAGTTCAACGGGGTCCCGTCCACGTCAGGCACAAAGCTCCACATCAGGCCGCCCAAGTCAACGCCGAATTCTTATGAAAATAGGCCAGCCTCACGAGCTCGAGATCCTTCAAGCCCTGTAGCCTTTCCAAAACGAAGAACCCCTTTGACGAGGTCAACCACTGCTAGCGAGCTTCAAAATGAGTCGGACAACGGAGCTCGACCTACGCCCCGTCCTGACAGTGGCGCAATCTGGATAACGAGACTCTTCTGCGTTGACCTCATGGACTCTGCCATCGCTACTGCAATCTCGAAGGAGTCGTCGTTGCTGGAACAGATTCGGATCCGTGACACAGATAGGCCCCAGCCCGGAAGTCTCAGTCCAAAGTCCACTAAGAAAGCAAAGGCGAACCAAATTAAAACTCCGATGTACGCAATTGCTATGGTATTGCACATGCCACACCACCGGCAACGACCGCAAACCCCTTCCTCTAACCGGTCCTGCGGCTACTCTGCGGGTAGCACACCGCCATGGCCGTTGAATGGATCTTCAGGCTCTAATGCGTATGGGCTTGAGCCAAATGATGATCTCGAGTATGTTATGGCCCATCGGAGTGTGATCGATCGAGCATTGAGTGAGTTAGAAATCGTCGCCCTCTCAACGATCAGGGATGCCTTATGCAAGGTTGTTTTGAATCCGGGTCACTCCGAAGGAGACTCCATCAAGAGATCGGGCTCGGGCTCAATCGTATCCACTAGAAAACCAAAACGGCCATCGCAACAGACCTTAGAGCTGCCTGCTGGAGTGTTACAACGATCTACTGTTACTCGCGACATGGCAGATAGAACAGGAAATCGGATCGCTCTTGCTTTAAAGATGCGTAAAGTCGTTACAGGACAAGGTCGATGGGATGCCTGGAGACACGAGCTGCGATGGGTCGACAAACGGGCGAATGGGAGAGAAAGCAATTTCTTCTTCTTCAATCTACTCACCGCCTACCTAGCTTCGCATACGCGCTGGCTTCAGGTGTTGGCTCCAGATCAGTATAGACGGCGTTACGCAAAAATGGCAAGAGATGATCCGAACGAAGACAATAGTATACGGCACCGCACCGTCATAGTCTCGTCGGACAAGATGGGAAGTAGACGACTAATATTCCTTCTATCCATGTTCCTGCCGGGAAGTCATTCCAATCTGTCATCAGACCCGCCTGTGCAGTATAAATGGCCCAGTCTTGGACGCTCTGAATCGCCACGGTCTAGCGGCCAGATCGGTCGACAGCACATTCTAGGAAAGACGAGCGAAAGAACCAGAAATGATCCTGCGTACGGAAACACCATTCTCCATAGTAACTCTAAGAGCTCTTCGGATGCAGAAACCAGGCTCAGTGCTAAATACCCCACTGAAGGCCAAAGTACAATTCAAATCAGCCAAGGAGGATCAGACGTTCGATCGATTGGGAGGGTTGCTTTACTTATCAATTCCGACGGCTCAGCGACACGAAAGAGTAGCACTACTACCACAGCCACTATAAAGGCCGAATCTGCTGTCCCTGTAGCCCACTTTGCAAGCCACTTGAATGATGCTTTAATGGATGGCCCAGAGGGGTCAAGGCCAAGCAGCAGTGACAGCCTAGCACCACGGGCTTTGCAGCGTGCGCTATATCGCTCTGATAGCAACGAATACAGCACTGCGAGCACTGATTCGCCACCCAGGAGTGCGTGGGGAAGCCTGAGTAAAATCTGGGGTGGCCGACGTGGCTCCTCTACCGAATTGGCTTCGTCTGAAGAGGGTCTTGGCATCTCTGGGATTTCCCGGAGCGTGGGACGTCAGCGTATGGTGCCAACGCTGGATCAGTCGGTGGGAGAAGTGCAGAAAGCCAAGGTTCAATGCTACAAGATTTCTACAAACCATGGAACCGCTGAGCATCCTCCATCGCAAGCTTCTCTGGGGATTTCACCCCAGAAGTATATGCACGACATGCTTGCGCCATTCCCATTGAAGCTTTCGGTTGATGAGAAGGATGGCCTTGTCGACGTGGATCTTCCCCAAGCCAGCCTCTCCAGTGCGAGCTCGCCCACTGCTGTCCGCACTGCAGCCAGCAGCTTTACCGATCGCATTTCGCTCAATGGCCGCACCCAACGTCCTGTTTCTCCATATCCTGATCCTGGCACGGCAGGGTACGTATCTGGCTGGCTGCGAAGCTACCATCCAGATCTTAGCTTGCAAGCAGTGCGCCCATACGATGGTCTCAAGGATCAGATCATTCGTTCAATGCGCAGCACCCCTTCGCCCACTAGTGCTGATGACAGCAGCACCGATGAGTGGAGCGAAATCTGTTCAACTCTGATCGCGGATTGTAGCAATTACACAATCACTCGCCTGTCACTACGACGAAAGAACGCGACGTCCCTTCATCACAGGATAAGAGCAGTTCTCGAGAACCCTGACAGAGATGTCAGCCATGAGGAACAGATCATCGAAGAGCCTCTGATGGATATGGACCCAACCTTGACCGATGCAGTCGAAAAGGTCATTTCCCACAGTGGCGAATCCTCACGCGTTGCATCTCGAGCACCCTCGCCTACTCGCCGCCGCTACCATAACCTAACGGTAGAAAGTCCTGGGCTCGAATTACCGCACGGTGAGTGTGCGAAAACGGTACTAGGAGCGCTGGAGCAAGTGGCTCGAACTGTCTATGTCGAGATGACAGCTCAGGACCAAAGCAGCCATGCTCCCGGGAAGGCAGGCAGAAATCCTGACCTACCCGAAGAGGGCATTATACGGCAAGGGATTTACAAGTGGTTTCGAGAGGTGGACGGCTATGCAACGTAGGCGATGGAGAGCTGTAAGAGGGCGTTATCATGAGGGGAATTGATACCGTGCAGGTACGGGAAACGATGTGTTTGTGTAATAGCCGCTGGGATCCCTCCTAACCTTGATTTTGTGCTGCGGTTTAGCGGGTTTTTGGGATGATACCCCCTAGCGTTCTTTTCTAGATACTTGTATCTCATGATATCCTGGCGTGCTTGACAAATAGTAATGATAAAGCAAAGCGAAGCTAGGAAAGTTCTTGTCATGTACGATTAGTGTGTGGCTATTCGGTCACTATTCGGTAAAATTGTGGCTACCATTGGTTCCTACCACTCTCTACGACAGTGACCAATCAATCAATCAATCAACCAAACAAGACGGCATGGGTTTTGCGCCTATAAAACGCCACTTATATATACCTCGTCGAGTACTTATCTTCAGAACTGCCAAACGCAACCAACCAACCTGGCTCCTACTTATGTTGTATTCTACCGCTGGCTGACGTGGAATAAATTATCGCCCTCGAAACACCCATCGCCAATACTCATACCCATACCCATACCCATACCCATACTCTTCCATAAGACATACGTAAGGCCTTACATCGCGCATACTACTATGTTGTATAAGCCAAGCCAAGCTTCAGGAGAAGTTTCATCCCCGGTAGGTGTAGGCGCAGTCATAGAGCTACCGCGTAATGCGTATGTTGTCCTTACTTGAGTGGCTTCGGTAACCTCTAGGAGGAAATGTCTTGGCATGGAAGGGGACAGATTGAGATGAGGGTTTGAAACTATATGTTGTAGGGTGCCGCTGGGCTGTGGGTGGAGCTTGGAGCTTGGTGGGATTTGAAGTGTGGTCTTTCATATTTAGGTGCCATTTTATTTACCTACCTTTCTTTTTTCTACTATCACAAAATGCGATCGGATAAGTAAAGACGTGACATACCTCCTCTCTCTCTAGAATACTCTATCGACAACAAAAATTCACCCCCCCCCCCCTTTTTCTCACAACTTATTCGACTCCAAAACAATGCATCTCCCCCTCTCCCCCCTGATACTGTCCCTTTACCTCGTCATCCTCTCCACAACCGCAACCCCACTTTCAAATCCCGACCTCGCACCCGCCGCAAACCCAGCAGACGAATTCCCAAACGTGGTTCACACGACTAATCATCGGTGGGCAGCACGGACGCCTACGACGATGGTGCCGTAAGGTACTGCTGCGTATTGAGTGATATGAGCTGGATGTGAGTGGTGTCTTGGTTATGGTGATTGTGTGTAGGTGGTGGGGTAAGGGGTAGAGGGGATGCGGGTTCGATCCAGGACTTCTGGTGAAGTTGGGGAGGGGGTATAATCGCGCTGCTTCGTTTGTGAGATGTCGAGGATAGCGGTAGATTGTGGGATGCAGACAACGAAGCTATGGCTGTGTATTTACTCGCTGTGGAAGGGGAGAGATTTGTTGTAGAGATTCCAAACACGGAAAGCGTCGAGAGCGGGGGATGAAAGTGGGAATATGGGGCTGGCCAGTAGCCATGTGTCCACGTTCGATTTATCGAAGTGTCGAAACGTGGATGTTGGGTATTAGCTACCGAATCTTGTCGAGATGATACCTAGTTATGTCAGAGAGAAGGGTTGTCGTGTAATGATGTATTGTATTAGTCTTGGAATCACGCTGAAGTAGATAGTTGGCTTAAGATTGACCCTTGTAGCATTCACATTCGATCAAGAAGCTGCAACTCACCATGTGCATCACCCTACCCTTTCCCCCTGCCTTCAAAACAGCGTTCATAGCTCACACATGATGGACTGTCGTGCAGCTTGTGCTGAAGCCGACGGACCATTCTTATTCACAGGAGGGAACTGCGGGATCATGAAAGTAATGCTCGACCGTGAAAGAGAATCCCATGTAGCCAGAATACTGATGTCGAGGTGATACGAATGAAGGATAGTATGCACGCTTTGAGACATAGCCAAACGTCAACAGTCTTCATGTCGGCGCGGGAAGAGTCTCAGATACTTCTTGCCGGTAGTGCGGCCGAAATCACCATGACCTGTCTCGATACAAAATAGTATCCTCATGACGAAAGGATACAGGCGATAATCTTGAAACGAAAGGAGTTATCGAATAATGGGAGTTTTGGAGGGTGATTGCATGGAAGCTAGTACCTGCTGTACAGTTTTGAAGTGCCTTTGATGATACCGCGATTCCAGGGTATGATGCGTCGAAGGCCGGTTGGTGATATTGCGAGGCAAGCTAACATGCACGATTATGAACCTTCGATTAGTGTGAGCTGATCGAAAATCTCAAAGCAATGGAAAAGAAGAAAGCCATTTGCAACAAAGAAAGCAAGCAAGCATCCGACTCAAATTTCCATCCAATGATAATTCTGCGAAAACGACCGGAAAATCAACATGTAGTTCCTGATACATATCAACGGAAAGGATTTCTTTCTGAAGACAGCTTCAGCGCTCGGATTGTAAAGAAATAAAAGTAGTAACTGGCGCCGATTTTTGATGATTTATGGATGGTAGGATAGAGTACATTCGGTCGCTGCAGCAGTGGCCACTTCAGCTCCTGATGTGGGCACGGGTGCTCGAGCGGTAACGGATCTCGTGTCGAGCATGTATATACCCTTCTCTGTTCTCAGAAGTGGTCTGGTATCGCGCGTTGAGGAAAACGGTCCTATAGTACGTTCGGCGTTCTCTGGTCTCTACCGAACCTATGTCAAGTTGGAAGCGTTGAAGTAATCAGGATGCAGAACTGATAGAATTGACCAACCTACTCCCAGAAGCTAGGCTATATGAAGTGTGCTCTTTTGACGAAGGCAGACACTGCTATATAGCTCTAACATCAATGCATCGTTGTGTCATGGCATTTACGGATCCGTTCTTGCAGATCTGGGAGATCTAGTACCGCAGGCTCCGGCATCTTCCTGAATTCGTAGTTGATTCGGGAGCCACCAAGTGAGAGATCTGACTCTGTCGCGCTAGGAAAGGAATATGTTGCAGATCTTTTTTTCTACTTCCGGCCGCGTTGGTGATGACAAGCCTTTGCTGTATGGAATGGGGCTAGTCGAAAGGAGCTGAGGCGAGGCTGACGGTACCATCAAATCCAAGTCCACGATACCCGTATACTGAACAAAAGCAACAACAGTGACCCTGTCATTGCAGAACATTATCTATAATGCATGCAAGTCGTTCTTTCTACTAACCAAATTGAGGGACTTCCAAAGATAGACTATCGTCCCGTCCATACTCTTCATTCACAACGCCCACAATTGTCCACAAATACCTTTTGATACCTCAATAATCTGATCCAATCCTTGAGAGACTTGTGGAGAGAGAGCATCATCGATGGCTTGCGTGATGAAGAAGACTACTTAGCATCGGCAGCAAATGGATCGATTGACAGTAATCCCTCGTTCTCGACCCATCATTTTCGCTGTGATTGTCGTTCAACGGGTATTATACGCGAGAAATGATGAACTCAAAGATCTGGAGAACAGGAGATCCTAGGAATAGAGAAGGCGAGAGATATCCCTAGTACACGAGAATCCATTAACCTACAACACGAAGGGACAGCACGAAGCAAGCTGCTACAAGAGCAGTAGATGCACGGTAGTGAGTCTAGAAGGTTTACTCATGGGTTAGAGAAAGACTTTAGCGGCGCTTACACCTTTCCATACAAGCGCACTCGCTTAGAACTAGCTCCGAATTCGCGATGCCAAGCCATTCAGAAATACCCTATCACGTGATCGAACTCTCGGCTCGATTTTCGTGGCGAGATCTTAGCATGAAGGAAGAGCTCTACATCTAATCCAGGAATATCACAACGCAGGAAAGTCTTTTATTGTGCAACAGATTGGTGTCGAAGATAATAACGATATTGGATCGATGAGCAAGTCGCAGTATGAAAAATCATAAAATGTCCAGATATTCATGCATTATTAAAAGGAACGACCGAATCCCAACCTGCAGCACTTCCAAGGGTCATCATTGCCCACAGCCTCCAATCAAAATTGTCAACACTCATTGGGCATAGGAGTCTACCGCTGGATCTCCATCCGTGTACCCAATCGCGCTCGCATCGTAGACAACACAGCTAGACAAATCCGGCGGGCCAAAATACGTCATCTGTTTGAACACCTGGTACTCCCCATTCGGCTTGGGGCACGCGAACCAGAAGTTATTTTCTTGTGAGCCGATCCACTGAAAGATGGAAGGCGCCTCGGTAGTGAAGCCGGATTCCTGGGTCAAGATTTGGGCGCCGTGGCCGAGACGGACAAAGTCGACGAAGATGGCGCCGACGGGAGCGGGGTTGGCGTAGCCTAGGTGGCCGTCGTAGGTGTCTATGTAGACTGGCTGGGGTGTCTTGGAGTCCTAGCGAGCAGCGATGTCAGTCCATTGAAACGGGGGAGTATGTAAACTGTAAATCACAAATGAGGGACGAAGCTGTACCAGATATGCTCTCCCGTCTCCGGTAACGAACAGAACCGCTTTCTGGACCGTAGCACTGCTAAGGTAGAAGTTGCCACTGTGAGCGGTCATATTGTAGCCTGTGATGCCTTGTCCAACCGGGTACGGCGACTGGAAGGCTGAAACAGTAAAGGGCCTTGTTGCAGCCGGAGAGCTGGCGCGTGTAGCCAGTGGACCAGCATGGATGAGAGGAAGAGTAGCAAGGCTCAGGCACAAAGCAGAGACGATAGAGCCGATGGACTTCATGTTTGGGGACGATGAATATTTGCCGGCGCTACAATTGGAATATGTAGGGTGGATAGACTGGAGGGACTCCAGGCTTGCTTTATACTTGGTGATGAAGGGATACAGGACCAATAACCCACCAGTATTCAAACGGCCCTCGTATACGTTCTGCCCGCTTGGGCCGATTCAATCCAGCTTTCGCTTCATATTGCCTGCGTCGAAACACCCTTCACCTCCCCTCGTATCCACGATACCTTAACCGACGATTCCCTTCTCCACTCCATTCTCCACCAGGTTCCTAGGTCACGATAATGTCAAAAACTCACCCTTCTATGCCACATTCTCAATGGACTAGCGCAGTTTCTCAGCCTTCTCGTATTCAGGTGTACCTGATTCGGTGATCTGTACAGTCCTCGCTTCACTACCGATTTCATTGGTCCTTCGTCATGTCATGGGATCAAAATCGCTAGATCATTGACTGCCTGGGCTCAAACTCCTCTTTCTCGACGTTGACGGTCCACCGTGATGTCCTCTCATCATGGTGGTATTTGTAGGTTACTTTCGATGCGCAAGCCATAGATTGATGCAGCTAAGACAGGAGGCTGCATTTGCTTCGTATTCGAAGCGCATGCTCACGAGGCTGTAATATAGAGATGGGACGATAGTAAAATTACCTTCCAATTGCTCGGGCTCGTCGTCGTAGAGTGGTAGGATAGCCAGTCAAAGGATACCTTGCGAACGAGGGGAAGTACGGGTCAGCCTTGGAGATGGGCATCTAGCCCCATACATGCTAGCGTCTTGGCCATGATCTCGATAACAGAGTTTTCGACTTCTTGTATTTATTCTTACCTCCTTGGAGTAGCCAGCACATAGCTATGTTCACGTTGTTCAGAACGACTAGAATTCAAATACCTCGCTTCATGATCCAATCAAAAGCATGCTGGTTCTGGTGTCGGTGGTGGGTCACTACCAAGGGTTCACAAGTCCAATAGCCCAACTGCCAAGCGGGCGCGTCAATGTTTTATAGAGTGATCGTACTACAGAGTTGTAACTAATAAGTCAGAGTGATAGATCCAGTTGATTACGCTGGCCAATGACCGTGAGCGCTCCCAAAAATCAGACCAAAACGCCGAGGTGACTGTGTATGCTGTAGTGACAGGCTGAGTTGTGATCGTAATAACATGTTTCTTTACCATTTGGAAACCAATATTGACGGCAAATACTTGGTCCGGGATTGAACAGACACTCGCAAGCCTGACTGTTCTAAAGGTCTTCAGGATGCTTGTGAGCGCAGTGCCTGATTTCCCGCAAGCTCTCTAAATAGGCTTGACGGAGTTTGGGACAAGATCAACCGAGGAAGCGGAATCAAGGGGTAATTGTTTGACTCCGTCACGGGGCATTGCTTCTGGCTGTTGGGGGGCTTAACGTCCGAAATATGCAGAAAGCATGAGATGGGATTCATTTCTCACTGCATCCGCTTCCCAACCAACTTTTTCGTTTCATCTACCTTTATCTCCATATATGGAGATGGTATGTTTTGTATTCGGATTACGCATAATTGCCGGGAGCTCCGCTTGAACCCAGACGGCCGTTGCCTACTGCGTGTCAGCACTCCTACAACTCTTCTAAAAGAATCAGTGCTATAGCGTTGGTTGGAAAAGTGGGAAAGGGGAGCACTGAAAACGAAGTGATTTAAGATTTACCAACGTGATCGACTGAGCCATCTGCTTTATATGTCCAGAGAATAAATTCCAGCAACGACAAACCGGCAGAATATGTAGCATTGACTAGTGGCGGCCTATATCGCCAAAGAACTGGAAATTGTCTCCGGAGGCCCAGGTGATCATCAGGTAGCCGATGCAGATAGCGTCGGTGCAAGACGTGCGGCGGAAAATGGTACCCCTCGAATTTGCGCGTCCCAAACGATAATGGCAAGCAGTTTACGCCTAGCTGCATGTGGATTGATTCGGCTAACCCAGGCACGGGCAACGAATTTGCTAACGGCTTCGGCTTCCACGTAAAAGATTTCGGAACAAGCAAAACAAGGGCCGCGGGATACCAGGCTACTCCGGACTCTCTTTGCAAAAGCTTGCCTCGATTCCATGTTTGGGGCGTCGATCTCACAAGTGAACTGCAATGCATCCCCGTTGTTGATCCTCCGATTGCGTATCAGGTGACGGCAGCGATCCTGTAGATCTTACTACTATCATCAATAATCCTGGAAAAGCCCACTGCGCTCCAAGTCCAAATGTTCTGCCGACCTCACAAGAAATTTCGAAGCTGCATCGGATGATAATAGGAAGAATGGGACTTGTCTCAACCTATGGAACCAAGCAGAGATCAACGGTAGCGAAACATGCGGCAGGATTCGATTTTTGCAAAGACAATCGTCTTGTCGTCAGCGATTGGCATGGTCACAGCGCCCAGGATGTGTGCACGGATCCAAATTCTCGAGGGCCAGGTTTCATATCCAGTAAAGAGGGCTTATACTGCGACATGTGCAATAGGGTACTGTATGACCTTTGCTCAACCGCTCTCAAGACAGGATGCTTTGATCTCTCCTCCCACATGATGAAGCCAGGACCAAACCACCAATCTCAGAAATATGGAGGCCTTACCGCCCGTGCTGTTGCAGACGGGCAGGGTAGAACATTCAGCAGTGTTGTTCATTGGGGACCCACTGGATGAGGTTTCACACTACACGGCACGTTCAACAGCATCTTCACCCATGGGATCGTTTGCATTGCCCAATGTCAAGTTATGTTAGCTATCGTTCGATAGAACATTCCATGTTTGCGTTTGGCGTTACTCTGATGGGGGCTTGAGATCCTCTAAATACAGGTTTCTAAAGCAAGTCCTTTAGATCAGGGTCTGTCCAGAGCCGTACCCCATCAGCCTCGTATCCCCTCCCGCTCGCCAGCGCGTAGAAATAAATCCTCCGCGCCTTTGCCGCGCGCAATCCCTCAGCCCCTCGGCCCGAATAAAGCTAAAGGGCCCCCTGACACATGAACCCCTGCACACTAGTCCCCAGCGCATCAGCTCCCAGCGCATCAGCTCCCTGCACATCAGCCCCCCCTCGGCAAAGTATGACGCCCGAGTACCTCCCCACGTTCGCCCTCGATCATGAACATCAAAATCCTTGGTAGCAGCTCATGACTCCTTGGAGGACTATCCTCAGAGCTTGGGAAATTCAGCCTTGTAGGCGTCCCTAGGCGTACCCGGGCCCTCGTCATGGAAGCGCTGGGGACCGGTGCAACAGTGCCTTACTTGATCATCGCAAAGCCGAAGGAAGGGGCTTAGCGACGGGCTAAATGATAACAGGTCTAAAGATGCTCGAGGTACGACGCTTAATCAGGGTGCTTTGATTCGAGATCCGTATACTTATGATCATGTTCCTAAGTAAACAGCCCAAAAATCAAAGACACCATGTCGCAACCTACTCGTCAAGCCAGCAAATCCCTCCTATTGCTGCTTCCCAACGAGCTGCTACAATCAATCTATCTCCATTGTCTGGAGCCAAATCTTGCCCTTGCCTCGGGGCTTTTGGGCGCTGCCTTGTCGAGCGAAACTCTTCTACAAGCCACCCTCTTCCAAGCGTTCTGGAGTCCTGATCCTCTGGAGTTCCGCGGCGTCGATGTCCAACCCATTGTGAAACTTCCACGATATTCTCTACTTGCCCGATCCGCCCATCTCAGTGAGCAGACTCCTGAGGAACGAGAGAAGATGCAGCGGCTTATCCTTGCGCAACGTTGGCCAACTTTCACCCGCCTGAGAAAATGCTTTTCACAGCTTCTGGCTGCTGCTTGTTACGATCTCTTCAAAGATATAAACTTGTCTCTAACATTTGAAGACCAGCTTGCGCTGGACGACTTGATCGAAAACCCGCCACACAAGTGTACAGTGTTCACGGCCACAAGCCTTGACGGCTCCAAGATTGTTCTTAATTACTACTGGCCCCTCGCTCGCAACGCTCGGCTCACCTACACTTCTCGTGAGCTCTACACTGGACACGACCCCCGGTTCAATTGGCGCTGCACGCCGAATCTCGAGATCGAGCCTACTATCGTGATGACTCTTCCAGATGCTTGTCTTCAGGGCGCTCCGTGGACACATTCGAAAATACAGAAGCTACGGATGTTGAGCTACGGGATGGACATGAAGGATGTAACGTATTCTAGCGCTGGCTTCCATGCAGGGATGAAGAATGCAGTCCTGGAGCGAGATCCAACGGCTTTGTTAGTCCTCGCCTGGGTTGCTGATCGTATCTTTGCAATGCGTAAGTCATCGCATCATGACACGCCCTTTGAACTTCCACAGGATATCTTTCGTTCAGCCATCTCCAGCTCCACCGAAGATAATGAGTCTGCCGATGCTATCACCATCTCAATCTTCAAGATACTCCTTCGTACTCACGCAGAATCAATGCCGAAATCTGACGATCGTATTGTCGCCTGGGCAACACACCTCTTGTCCAGACCCAGCAGTCAAGCCTTTGGCCAGTGGCTTCTGGATTTTAGCTCTCGGCCCGAGGAAAACGAGTATATAATTGACACGGGTCATTGGGGATTTGGACTATATGGGATCCGAGGCGATTTTGATAAGGTAAGAAGACCCCTTTTCCAAGGTGGAGATTTCTCGTACATGTACCAGAGATCAGGTCATGAAGTCATGGAAAGCTGGGTGGTTACTGAGGGTGGTATGCCCGGCACCTTCGAACACGATGTCGGAAACATAGGTTCCGAGATCTGAATCACAGTTCCAAATTTCGACCACCGCCCTAAGCTCTCTTCCCCTTTACCTAGATTCTCACTAGGGAAAAGCAATTGCTCCACGAAATTTGGGCGGACGCAATGATTGTAACAACGTCCGCGGGTACATGCTATGGGCGGGAGCGCTCGCTTGCTGTAGGGGATGCACTCAAAGACTTTGAAAGGGGCAAGAGTTGACACAGTAGGGCATGGGCTCGGCGCTAGGACACGGCAATAACCTCCCATAATATAAGGACATTACCTTCGTGCAAGAAAGGGTTGGAATGGCTTTGATTCCCTTCGGCCAATCGGTAAAAAGGAAGATCCTATCCCATGTCCTGGCGAATTTGGCACTCGTCTCGGATGTACCTCGGTAAAAACCCCTGAGACGGATATGGGATAAGAGTATTCGTTGCCCTACATTACATACTTCGATTCTCATCAATATTATTGGAACATCATACTACACTTCCACGTTCCACTTCGTCACACCTCATCAAGCGAATGTCATGATAGATATTCGAATCTATGATTTCGATGAGCGTTATCATCCTAAACCGGCCCCAATTCTTTGATTCTAGCTTATCATCGTGATAGTCCTAAGGCCATGTCTCCTCCATCCTCCACTCCCCCTTACCCTCAGAACCCTGCCCCTTCTCGACGACAAAGGTATAGACTTTCCTCCTCGCCGTAGCCGGGTCGCTAATATCTAATTCTTCGACCTCTTCAGGCTTGATGATGACCACCCTGAAATTCGACCTGGCAATCGGATCATGTAGATCCGCCACCTTCTGCCCAAGCTGATGCTCCTCATCCGGTTCCTCGCCATGCGTCGGTCGACCTGGCGGTGGGTTCTTCCAACTGCCCCTCATCCCCGGCGAACAGTTCCCGAAATGCGCCGTCAGCTCTTTAGCCCAGCTCCACTGCTTCTCATCACCTTCTCCGTCTGTCCGTCTCATTCTCCGCCCTACCTCGCTCTTTACAGTCCGCACCCCACTGCCTCCCTGCGAATCATCGATATCTTCCCCCACCACAAACGCCTCTCCTTTAATCCTCCACTGCTTCCCAACATCTTTGATCCACCACACCGCCTCCACGGGCCCCCCTCCCCCACTGCCCTGCACTTGACTATCTTTCTCTGCATGCCCGGCACTGCTGGCGAATATCTGTCCTACCTTTGCCATACGCACGTCTGTGGTAAAAGTAGGCATATCACTGTCGAATATCGGCGCGTTTCGCGGTGCTTCGTTGTGTTTGTTCTCGGGTAATGAGCCCCACATGCCGCGGTAGATGCAGTAGCGGAGGCGGGGTACGTAGGGGACTGTGGAGCCGCTGGGGGCGGGGGCGAGGGATGTGAAGACGAATTCGGGGGAGGGAAGTTTGGAGAGGTGCGATTCGAAGGCGCTTTTCCAGGGGGCGGGAGGGGTGGTGAGGTGGGTCGTTGTGCCCGACATGATGTGGAGGAAGGAGCGGAGTCTGAGAGTTGCTGGTGAACCTATGGTTAATGATAGGCAGGAAAAGGGGTTTGAGAAAGCCGTCTTTATGCAATTGGTGTCAATTCGCTTGAATATATTGATGTATTATGTACTATAGAGAAAAGGAATTTGGCAGTAGAAAGTATGAGTGATGACGTTGTGATCGTTAGGAAGCTTTGCTTCACTAGTGAAAAGCCATCGTTTGCGCGCGCCTTGAACGATGTTGATGCTCCCAACTACAACATATGGCCGTCGCAACCGCGGATTGAGAGTAGTGAGAGCGAACAATCCAGAGACCTGCATCGAATATACGGTTGGCGACTCGAACCGAGCTGCCAATGTCGCAAACCTGCTTTGTTCGAGAGGAAAGACTTTGCGCCACTCATTTCGATAATTAGCGTAGAATAGTCGCCATGGCTGCCTGGCGCTATTCTAGAATAGAACTAGCCAGGAACGCGGCTGGCTGCTGACTGCTGTTCTTTGATGACTGTCTCAAATCAACATGCATTTCATAGGCAACAGGTCAGACCCTTGCTCACTCTAGGCGAATCTTTAGATAGCAAGGTTGACATTGTATAATGTCTCTTCCGCCTGCATTGAGGTTTGGGACGTCATCTGATGATACCTCCCCTCTTATTGACTTCGAGTAAATCGTCCAATTCCACATTGATTCTGCAGGAAACGAGCTTCTTCTCCGCTATGGCATCCTTCCCGACATATCTCCTCAATGTCTGGCGTTTGGAGCACGGGGATGAAGAGCGTGCGAAGGCTGCTGATGAATTGAAAGGATGGACGCCGTCCTCTTTGACCGAATTCCACTTGAGATGTCAACTTGAGAAGCATTTCGGTAGTTCTGAAGTCAACAGTCCACTGCCTTCCCTTTCGTCAATTGCAGTAGGCAAAGTCCTTGATGTGTTGCGAAGCTCCGAAGATCTTACTACAGATGCAAGAACGATAATTGACAACCTTAGCTCCACTACTCTCCGTCAGCTGCTCGAAGACCCTCGAACGCGCTATCAAGTACTGAGGGCATTCGACAATTTGCCCGAAAGTACCGTCAGCATAGGACGAAGATTGGTCGACGTGGATGAAGCGATTGTCCTGAACGAGCACTACATCAGGTCCCGTGGACGACAAAATAAAGATGGCAAGTATCTCGTCAGCCTGGGCGATCTATGTGATGTCGTCTCAGAAAAAACCACCAAACGCAGGCCCACTGAAGCTACGTGCAGCACGGAAGCCCAGCTTCTAACGTTCACGCGTAAAGATCCTCCCAAAGGTGGCCTGGAAGTCTTGGATTTCTGGAGGCCGAGGCAGATGAGTATCAATTGTAGCAATGCTACCTTCGGCAAGGTCTTTGACCGTATCACCAGGGGCATCCTTCGTGGATTGGACTGGACTAATCTCTTGCTTGCTGGTGGCATGGCTTTAACGACCTTACTTCACGTTGATCCTAAGAGAGACACAACCCCGTCCGTACAAGATCCCGACCTAGATATTTACGTGTATGGACTTGGACCAGAAGACGCTAATCGGAAGGCCGAAAAAATACACGATACGTGGGTCAGAAATCTCCCTGCATCAGCAGGCGAGAGACTAGTAGTGAAGAACGCAAAAACCATCAACCTCCTTACGAGCTATCCTAATCGCCGCATCCAGATTGTCTTGAAGTTACTACCTACTCCTACAGATATACTGCTAAACTTCGACCTGGACGCCTGCGCTATAGGTTTTGACGGATCCAATGTCTTAATGCTCCCTCGATGTGCACGCGCGATCGAGACTGGCTATTCTGTTTTTACGATGGATCTTGTCTGGGGCCACCACCTCGGTGACAGAAGAGCATCACAGGACAGTCGCGTTTTCAAGTATGCTGATCGTGGTTTCGGCATCAGGTTCTTGCCGAGCTATGCGAAGTCACTAGAAGAAGATGGACTTGAAGCGGCCACTCTCAAAAGCTCTCGGTCACCCGCAGCTACCGGAGAGGTGAAAATGAGTGAGCGAAGGCAGTACTATCGCTGGGCTCAGCGAAACCGGAAGCCTTCTGGAGACGAACCAGGACTGAAGACTCTGAGACGGATTGCTTACCTTGGCCAAGACTATGTACACCGGTTCTATTTTGGAGCCACCCCGCTTGTCCTCTCCCCTAAGAAAACAAAACAGCAGCAGGCATCCCAGGGCATTGTAGTTCCTGACGACAATCCCAACGGTATTGATGAAGCCGAAGACTTATGGCGCGAGACATACGAACGAACCGAGAGTGAAATGCTTGTTTTGACGGAGGCTAATGCTCATCGCAGGGCAAACCATCAGAGCATTGAAGGCCCGTTGATGAGGCTCAGTGATCTTGACACGCAAGCCTTGCATCATGGATTGCCTGGTGGCCGTCGGGGACTGGGAAATCTTGAGATTTTCATGAGACACTGTGAAGCATGGCGACTTCATTCTTGTGCAGACGCAACGTAAGTTTTGAAAATGCCATCTATATATCAATTCCCTATCGAATGACCTGACACTGCATTCGAAGTCTTGACATGGCTGCGACCGCCAGCTTGACCTATGATCCCGACACGTATGACGATGTTCCAACATACGAGTGGAACCAAAAGTTTAACCCTGGGAGCTTTTCACGTGTCATACAGGTTTATAACGACGAGCTTTGGCAGATGGTCAAGGAAGCCATCTGCGAAAAGTTGGGAATTACACCTGCTCGTACAGGTGGATGTAAGTGCACTCCTTGCGGCTGCCATTTGACTGCAATTGTTCCCGCGAAAATGCCAGTACAAGCAAAGCTTCAACTTCATGCCGTAATTGCATAGTTGATGATGTTATGCGATAACCATCTGATCGCCCTGGGACCAAATTGTCGAGTATATGCAATTCAGCACCTGCAAGTCCAGATTTCACGCACAATCGTTACCAATAAGAGATAACCGCTCTTTATAATAGCACTAACTATCATTACAGATGCCAACTACGTCACTCGACGGATACGTCGCCAAGTATGTGGTCCAGATTTCAAAAGTGTGCAAGAAAAGCAGATCACAATCCCGGTCAATATACCTTCCGGGCTAGAGATATACCTGCTCTCTACTATTCAACAGGAATTTAATGACATCCCTTCCCATTTCTTCGATGCTAGACCTCTCATTCCCATCCATGACTCTACGAGATACGACGCTTCTTCCGCGACTCTTCCGTCTTTGCGTGACACCGCCGCCGAGTCGGGCAATCTGAGATACTGGGTCATCACCAATGAAAGTATGTGGGCATGTCAACATCGTGTGATGGACGAGTTCGCGGAGCTCATGTGGACAATGTTTCACTGGTTCAATCAAGCTATTTCGGCATCCTCAATGCACGGTAATAGCACACTGGGTGACACCTCAACCTGTTGCTGGCAACTGGCGCGTTCCTTCAGACGGCGCATCGTCCTACCTGAGGTGCCAGACAAGGCTATCAGCTCTGCGCCTACGAAACCTGGGCTTCCATCTCTAAGAGAGACGCTGCTCTTCAGGCCGTGGGCCTTCTGTAGCCCCGTGAAGCTAGAAAGGGATTTTGTCGATACTGAAGAACGGGGACACGAGTTGTTTAACGAAGAGGCTGTGATGTACCCGTTCCCGGATCACTTGTTCTGGGATCCGTTAGACGTAGGTACTTGGGACGATGGGGAAGGTGTTCCAGAATGGACGGTTCCCGCCGAGAGTGAAAATGATGGTCAGAACGAAAAGGGAGTTTGCACCTACAGGATCTGAGTGTTTGGTCACCCATTGTTGTATCTACGTGTTCACTCAAGGGCACACGGAGTTCGGATGGAAGAACATCTCATATGACGCACTGTCCCAGTATTGTACTTTTAGAAACCTCAAGGCGGCGAACGAACAAGGTGTGGGTGACTTAAGCTTATTGAGCCGGTAATTCCTAAAGAGCATAATAGCAAATATTACGTTTCAGCAATAGGTGCTAGTGTGTCATGATATCTCTACCGTGGGTTATTTGAAACCTTGGCTCATCAGCTTCTGTAGCGCTCCTGCTTGTTCGCATACCGTCCTTTGTGACGGGCGGATGTAGCGACATTCCGGACACATCGGTTGATATGTTCTCTGAATCTCTGTCACAGTAAAAAAACAGCAGTATCCGGCGCCTGCCCATCCGCACCCTTAGACCTCAAGCCATAGTCATCAGGTCACCTCTTGACCCTAGCTGGAATTCGCAGTTGTTTTCTCCAGAAAGCAACCCCATCCAGCTTGATTCTTCGGGACAGTCTGCCCTATTCTAGCTCTTGAAGTATACCTCTGATTTGGAGTGCTGTTTTTTATTAAGCGATATAGCGTAAAGGAAAAGAAGATCTATTACCATTCAAGCTCGTAATAGCGGCGGAATTCACTGAGAGATTGAGGATGATTGCAGCGGTTTGTGATATTGATGAGGGGAGTGAGAGGTTCTGATGGCGAGAGAACGTTGGGAGTTTTGTAGTCTTGCTACCGAATTGGTATCACTACATATGTTACTAAATATAATATATAGTTGATTCTGAAAGGGTCCTTACCATTTCCTGGAACTCTGAACGTAATTGAGGGAATCCCTGCCTTATATTTACATCTCAAGTGATAATCCGATTTAGCTGGGTCGTAATAATCTGAGCTGGCCGTATGATAGGCAGATCATGGACTCTCTGAAGCTGGACTTGGACTTGGACTTCGTTCGATAGTTGATCGCAGTGAATCCTCGCTTGGGTGAAATCTGGTAAATGTTGCGCCATTATTCTGACGATGAGTGTGGTATGGATTATGTTAAGGATGGGATGCGTAGAAACGCGAGTAAATTAGCGTGTATGTATATATAATCCTTGATCTTTTACCCCTAGCCTGCCCAACCTTCTCTAGGCGGGACAATAGGTTTGAATCCCAGCCAGAATCTGTCCTCACCGTATAACCTGCGAGAACATGGTGTATATATAGATAGACAGGTAGGTAGAGCTATTGTTAACTGCAGGAGCTCAGTTTGCGTCCATTAAAATCACACCATCTACCACCTCTGTAGGATTTGGCCAGTTCATATTGAGTGCATCTGTGAAGAAGGTATTGTCTTTCTCTGCGGTTTTGAGGAGAAAAACCTCCTACTCCGCGCCGAATGGGAACAGTATACCACAGTATCAATCCTCGAAAAGAGGTCTAGCCCCAGTATCCGTTAGAAGATACTTGTCCTGTCCAGGTTAATAGATTGCTTCGACGTATGCCCTGCAGACCCACTTTGATAATGCAACTCCAGATCCTGTGTTACCAGACCACCGGTCTCACTTGATCCAAAGGGCGAGGGAATTCCCTTCGCTGGTTTCGTTGCAAGGCGAAAGTCATGGCTTCATCTTCGGCTTCGTAGGGATCATCCGGCCCATACCTGAGGGAACTCGTAGCGCCAGTGCTCCCTTGGCCCGGCGAGGACCGCGTCTATCTCAGGCTGTGCCCAGGCTTCGTCCAACTCGACAGATTCTAGAGGAACAGATTCGACAACACTGAAGGGTAGCAAGGCAACTAATAGTTGTCGAAAGCCTCTTCGATCTTCTTTTGCATGCTGAGCACGTTCCTCCGGCTGGTCAGTGGGGCCTCACCAGCTCCGAACATAGATTCTGCATCTACGAAGCTTATCAGCTGCACTCAGCACCGTTTCTTCAGGCCTCCTCTTTTGTCCGCAACCTTGCTACTCAGATACTCGTTAACGAGATCCTAGAACTTTAGTAGTCAAAGCTGAGGACCGTTTAGTCCGGCTGTTTCTCCTCGTCTGTCAAGGCCGCCTCAAGCGACATCCGAAGCTCGGTGATAGAGGCATCTTCTAGCTGAGTCTTGCATGTGGCATCGTCGTTCAAGTCTTCCTCTAAGGTCTGTCGGTGCGATAGCATGAATGGCTTCTCTTGAAACAACGCTCTTCTTTTTCCTCTACTGATGTAATAACTGACTCGAGAAGGAAATTGCATGCCTTGGGAAAGGCTTGCTTCTATGATGCTTTCGCAGTAAGCACACTCGATAGCCAAACAAAAGGTCCCTTATGAAATGAAATAGTGGTATTGAAGAAACATGCCTCAGAAATTTGACTCACTTTCCTCTCGAGGGACAATAACTTGTTCCTTGTGTCGGGCGTGCAGTCAAAATTGTCAATGATCTGGGATTAGATACCAATGGAGAAGTTGGCATTTTTCCTGGCGCTACAGGTACCTAACGGAAATGAGGCATGCTTTGGCATGCTTGATAGTAGAAGTCTAGTAACAAAACAGAAAACGGCGATTATAAAGGTTAATATAGTATATATGTGTGATTAGCGGGAGGGCGAGGTAATTTAGAGATAAATATATATATAGATTCATGTCCTAGGGGCTTATGTCAGTTTGTAAATGGTCGATAGTGTAGCAAGCCAAAAATCGTAATGGATCGGAAGGTCATCATGAAGGGATCAACATTCGAATATGGAAGGATGAGTGTGTAGGATTTCGTGCACAGATAGCGATCAACGTATTATAAAGGAGTTACAAAGGGAAATGAAGGAGGCGTGAATGTTGGATTTGACGCGATCCCTGCACTGATATGAAAAACTGAGTCTTTGTGCTTGGCCAAGGTGTTGCAATCATGTAAAGAGGGCTTTGGATAATCCTGACCTGGGCGTGAAGAGGTTGATCTTGAATTTTACGAGCGGCCAGCAGAGATAGTAAAGGGTAACACACTTGCACTCGTGGAGCACATCATGCTGAGTGTCAACCGAGCGTTCTAGCCGACAATGAGCAGAGTATGATATATGAACGAATGATTGAGGGAGTACTTGCTATTGGCCACAATGTCTTCACCACTTCGCCTTGGAATGACTATCTTCTGCAAGAAAGAACGTAGCAGAGCAGAGCTTACGGTGGCCCCAGTTGGACGCCTTGCATTGGTTCTTCTCTCTGCTTTAGCCCTCATCGACACATCTGCATCGAAAGGATCGTGATGATTGCCTAAAATTGCGGATTTTGGTGGTGAACGGGCTCAGCGAAGGACAGAAAGTAAGTACAATTTGCTGGGATCAAGGTAAGCTCTTAGAATGTCCAATAGGTAGATATGAATATAAAACTTGAGGTCTGCATCGGAAGGAGTAAGAAAGATGTTCAGTGGAAGCGGCAGATGAAGGCTTACTGTTGTTGATACTGGTACTGTAGTAAAATATCATCGAGTGAAGCTCCGGCTGGCTCAAATGTGAAGTGGTGAAGTCCCGAGGATCCTGGCGTCTGGTGGTCACCGCTTTGATCGACAAGCGCAAGTAGTGAATCCCGAGTGCAATCAAGGTTTTCACCCACGTTTTCGTCATTAACGGACTGTAACGTAGCGAGAGAAGTCAATTTTCGAGTAAGGAAAGCAGAGAATGCCCTTACTTGATAGTCAGGCTTGTAAAATCGGTGTACAGACTCTGCTTTGATCGTTCGCACATGTTTCTTGATGGTCATAGTGATAGCAAACTCACCACGCGCGAAAAGGAGAATGACTCCCAGAATGACCAACATCTCCAACACCGTCGGAATGATAGGAGCATTTGCAGAGCATTCCGACAATTGAGAGGGCGGATGGCGGCGATTGCTGCAGAGAAAGTTGGGGAATGAAGTGGATACTGTAGCGATGATAGAGGTGCAGGACGGCTCGGAATTAGCGAGATTTCTGGTGTAATCGTCTTCGAAGAGCCGATTGTGGTAGAAGTTTGCCAATAAGGTTGAGAGCTATACCAATATAAAGCATTAGTTCAGCCACTGCTTTCGTAACAAAGGGTAGTGTCAACCTATCTTCAATGTCATACATACTCACCAAGCCTGAGTGGTTGTCAGTAGCTATCATCTGATTGCTGAAGAAGTTTACAGCTCTATTGGTGGGGTGCTGCCCAGGACTGAATTACGTGAGACAGACCGACAATCATATATTTCACATTAATATTGCACAGACTGCATTTAATCATCACACTATACAAATGCCATAGGAATGAGTGTCATCTGGCTGATGGTAACAATTAACGCTGGCCTTCAAAAACGTGATCCAACCACATTTCCAGTGAGTAGGGTAAGCTGACCACCATGATATCTTCGCTAGCACAGACCAGGGATTTGACATATTCGAAAAGTCTCACTAATATGAGGGGCGGTAGCAATCTCCATGTACAACGGGATATTTGGGGTTGTGCTTGCCAAACTTAGCCGAAAGATCCGAGGAACGCTTCTTGTGTCGCACAATTGGTATGGAGAAAGCGGATCGATTGCTTTGACCGGCAGAGGCTGGATGACATGCCTGGGGAGTACCCTCAGGCTGAACCATGCTGCGAAGGCGGTGATTGATGTTAAGTACTGGCTTCGAAGCAGGCTGATCCACGATGCGGCGAGGTAAGGAACGACTCCCAAGCTTGCTCTGCAATGTTTGGCCTCTAGGAACAGGATCACGGTTGCCGAGGAATTTAATGCCAGAAGAAGGCCTTGATTTGGCAGGCCCTTCTGGAATTTTTGTCCAGTCATCATCGAACCGACGCTTCTTGCCTCCAGAGCCTGCTTCAGCAGCCAATTTTGCTTCTTGAAGAGTTGATCGCATCTCATCCAACGTTGCTTGACCCATTACAATCTCAATATTAAGATTGATGGATTCTGTGCCACTTGAGGAGTTCTCCCTGGACGCTATGTAGGCAATGCAATTCTCCGTGGTATCGCGCAAGAATTTGGCAGCCTTTGTCCGTTCCAAGCCCTTAAGACGGATTGCATGGAAATCGTTCTTGGCCGTTAGGTAAGTAAGAAAGAGTCTCTTTGGCGTCTCATTTTCTTCGTCTCCAGCCGCTGAGTTTGGGAATCGATTACCTATTCTATCCCCAAGCAACAGCTTGTTGCCTTCGTTGGTGATACCATGACACTGGTCGGAAAGTCGAGACTGTTCATGATCGTCATAAAAAGACGGACCTGTGCTTTCATCCATACGGCTATCAGATATACGGGTGAGGTTTGGCGAACCGCTGGAGTGGATAGTAGAGCTTGGAAGGACCGATTGAGCCTGAGAGGCAGCTATAGATGATGTATTCCTTCCGACATCTAACTCTGCGGAGGGAAGCACTATGTTAGTATAGTTGTCTCCAGGGGGCGACATGATGGGAATGTATGCTAGACATACGATTTAGGATGTTGTCTCTCGTTTGGATTGCGTGGGCTAGTGTTTTGGCTCGGCCCCTCTTTGGTATCGCCTTAAGACCTATAATCTCGTCCATGTAGATTTCGATTGCAGCATTTTCGTCGGCCTCCCCCTTCATGAGAACTTCAAAGGCTTTTTGAACCGCTGTGATCTCGCCATCAGCTAGATTCTGGGAGCGTCGTCGAATCACGCCGAGATCGTGGATGAGAGTATTCCAGAACATGCATTTGAGCTCAGGCGATTCGAACACCTCTGATGCAATTGGGTGAAGAGTTTCGACCCGGCGGTAGATCTTTACTATCTCGCGGACTTTCGTATCTTGACTGAGCTGTAAGACCGACATCCTGGAGCTGTTGTCCGCTAGGCTGCTGAACTCCAATCCTAGGCGAAGAAAGACAGAACGGACCAGGAGCCCGTGAAGCAACGTACACTGTTCCAAATGTATCACCCGGAGTTCGAATCGATATTGTGAATGCGGGTTCGGTCGAGGGTAAAGGTTTCTGTTGATCTGCTGATCGCGACGTGGAGGTCGCATGTGTTGAGAGATCCTCGTCGCGGTCCCATGATCACAAACCGCGTCTTTGTTATTCTTATTCTTAAAACATCACACCTTAGGCCTCAGATCACTTAACTTGGAACACGATGATCAGCGACAGAGGTGATTGCAGGCGTGATCCAGCAGACAATGAGACTTTGTTCCAGCGGCCAGTACACGGCGAGGTCACAGCCACTATGACGGGCGTTGCCTGTTCGCTTCAGCCATGTTATTCTGCCAGCGCCAACACAAGTGAGAGGAGCAAGCTGTATTTCACATCAAGCTACATGGATACAAACAATGAACAACGCTATCAAACCGAACATTATCCCATGAATTGAAATCACATAGCCTGAGCCCACCTCGGCGTCACCATGAAGCACAGCGCACCGACCTTTAGTGTAGTACTCTACCTACATTTTCAATCATCCCCACCTAGTGATCCCGATGAACCCACGAGCGTACTACGCCGAGCATAAGACCTGGCTTCCCGGGCTTGCGAAGGATAAAGTCGACAGCCCCGCGAAAAGCATCATGCCTCGATAGCGCCAATACTGACTACAATGCACGTAGAGTTTCGTCTCACTATTCATTCTGTAAACTTGGGCTCACGGGAGAGTTGTGTTTTTGAATGCTGTCTGTGTCTGGACAAGAAGAATTGAGGAGAGAACAATTTAGCACATCTCGCCGACTCATCGTACTGCTTCACGGACTTGAGGACCGTTCTGGCATATGCGATCTCACGAGCCATGGATTTTGCAAATCTTCTCTGTTGGACACGACGTTGTTTTCGGGTATTTTGATTGGGTAACCCATGTATGGTGCCACGTGCCTAAGACCCTTCAGGCTAGGAGAGCCGACAACGTGCTCGGCTAATGTACCTTTAGGCGGGAGGCGGCGGCCTTTCCCGGCCTGGCATAGAATCCTCACAAGCGAGGGAGTTGTCGTCCCCTCGATCGTCGGTGCGTCGCAACATCGCCATTGACAACATTAATCATCTAGCCTTGATGTATTAGCCATCTTGCCTGACTCCCTCGTGATAGCTCAGCGCTCTACCACCACAGGATTTGATGGCCGACAACCGCCCTGCAGCTTCGGGGAATGACCGAAGCTGCTAGAGAAGTCTCGATATTCGAACGTTGAGCAAGAATGATGAAGGACGGCATACATAGACAGAATCCTCTGAGTGCTGGTATGGGTGATGGTGTAAAAGTCGTGATGGTACTACTGGGTAGGAAAGCGGTTTATATTCAACAAGCTGGCGATGGCATTTTGGCGGAAGTGTTCACTCGAAGAGCATCTACAACATACACTCAAAGCTCTGGGTTCCTCCTTCTCTACAACAGTAGATCTCAAAGCTCGTCTTTCCAAGTTCCTGTGCCTTCTCAGATCTTAAAGCTAGTCCATGCCCGTGTTGACCGTTGACAATAGTACATGCAGAAGTCGCCACTCTCCCTCCCTTCGCGTGAGAAGGATCACGAACCATCGCTCCATTGTGTCGAGTTATCAATATCCAAATCCAAGCACGATTTCGCGCATTGGTGAGAGTGTTCCTGGGCGCCCGTGTCTCAACCGAGAGTACGCAAAAGAATAGGGACTCCTAAAAGCTGTGATGATGGGATGAAAGAGTTCGTCCCGGATACCACATTATCCTCACAACACATCGTTTAACATGATATGGCAGCAAGAGGCATAATATCTGTAAAGTCGTGGATCATAGTCCGGAGATTAGGATTAGAATTGTCAACAGGCGTAGGACGCGACTTCTCATTTTCCAAATCATCATTTCAGTCCCTCTTGAATTCCAACATTGATCACCTTCGTCTTCTCGGTCCATTCTGTGTGCAATCCCTGTCATTCATTTCACCCCTGTCGTACCATTGGATACATAAGCCGATCTACTCCAACGCGTCGTCTCCCTTTCGTCACTATGTTGTCCTTGGCAGCTATCCTTGCTACTTCGGCGCTTTTTACATCCCGAACTCTGGGCGCCCGTCTTGACCAACGGGATCTCAATGCGCCTCTTCTTGAGTCTTATGACTACATCGTCGTGGGCTGCGGTATCAGCGGCCTTGTGGTGACCAACCGGCTCTCGGAGATTACAGATAGGACGGTATTGTGCATCGAAGCTGGCGACGCGTGAGTCTTCTCTAATTGCATCGACACATACTGAATGCCCCAGTGATCATTATGAAGCAATCATCCAGGACCCGGTTTACGTGGGTGCTGACGTTGGGGGTATCTACGATTGGGACCTTGTCACGGTGCCACAAACACAGCTGGATGGCAACTCTCGACCGATGCCTCAAGGCAAAGTGCTCGGTGGTGGCAGCATATTGAATGCTATGTGTTGGAACAGAGGCGGGGCCGATGACTATGATGCCTGGGAAGCTCTGGGAAACCCTGGATGGGGCTGGGAGGGCATGCTCCCGTATTTCAAGAAGGTACTGATCTATACATCAGGCTTCTACCTGAGCTGACATAAATTAGAGCGAAACATATACTCCCGTACCTTCGGACGAGATCGCAAGAGAGTACTCGATCAACTACAATGCAGCTGTCCATGGTACCTCTGGTCCAGTCCATGTCAGCTATCCTAAGTACTTCTATCCTCAATCCAGTAGGCCCTGTTCCATCTTCCGAAGGCTTATCGACGCTAATGGAATCAGTCAACCTTTTCGCGGCCATGAATCTTCTTGGTCTTCCGACGCAATTCGACCCAAACGACGGAACCTCAGCAGGACCTGCATTCGTTCCGACCGACCTTGATCCAAACAATCAAACACGCTCGGATGCCCGTCGCACATACTATGATCCATACGTTGGGAGGAGTAACCTCCATGTCATCACAGGGCAACATGTCACGCGAGTACTAGTCGATGGTATTGGGGGCAGCAGTGTAGTTAGCAATCCGACTAATGGTGGCAATAGCAATGGCGATGGTCCTGCCTCGGGTGACAACAATGGCTTCGGATTCGGGCCTGGTGGGAGCACGCCGCCTCTCAATGGTACAACACCTCCTCAATTTGTTCGTCGACAGGATCCTGGTACTTCAAATCTGAGAATTACTGGTGTCGAAGTAGGTATTGGTACGTACAGTTGACGACTGAGCTAAATTTGCACAAGTTCGCGCCCAACGCCACCGCACCACGTCAAATAGTGTATGCTACACGAGAAGTCATCATCGCTGCCGGAGCGTTGCACTCTGCCCAGATCCTTCAACTCTCTGGATTTGGTCCCGCCGCAATATTGAACCAATTCCACGTTCCTATCGCCCTCAATCTGCCTGGTGTGGGGAACAATCTTCAAGATCACTGCCTTGTGGGCACCTTTTACCCTTGTGAGCATTGCCACTCTCCCATTTTCACAGTGCCATTCCTAATAGAATGGAGATAATAACGCCAGCTATCCGTCGCCAACCGAGCTTGTAACCAATGCCACATACAATATTGAGGCAGAACAAGAGTATAACACTAACAAGACTGGTGGGCATTCACATTTGTGTCTTGTTGAGGAGCTACTGACATACCCAGGGCCTTGGACTGCCGGATCTCCAAACGCATTGGCCTTTAACCCGTTGCCATTGATTACCAACAACTCAGCGATCATACTGCTCAATGCTACCTACCAAGCTCCCACTGACTTTCTGATACCTGGACTAGATCCAACTATCATTGCTGGCTACGCAGCACAGCAGCAATCATTAGCATCACGGTTGGCGAGAATAACGACAGCAGCATACGAGATCATCAACAACAATGCTGGAAGTCTTACCGTCGCTGTCTTGCACCCATTCTCACGAGGCACATGCCACATCCAATCAGCTGACCCATTTGAGCCTCCATCCATCAACCCTCGCTGGTTGACAAATCCAGTAGATCGACAGATCTTGGTCGAAGCTTTGTTCTTCAATCGGCAGATTCTGGCTACGCCACCCATGGTCGAGCTGCAATCTGCACAATTTGTACCGCCAATCAATGCGGACGAGGCTGCTCTCAATCAAATCATCGACAATGGCTTACGGACTGTGTTCCATCCAAGTGGCACATTGGCGATGCTGCCGCTTGGGCAGGGTGGAGTGGTAGATTCGCACTTGCGAGTGTGGGGTACCCAGAATCTGAGGGTTGTCGATGCTAGTATCTTCCCTATGATTCCAGCAGCACATCTACAAGCAGTCGTGTATGGAGTAGCAGAGAAGGTTTGTGTTGCCTCATCAGGACTTGGGACATGGCTGACGCTATATCCAAGGCTGCCGACATCATCAAAGCCGACAATCTACCAGCAAGTGAGATACCGACTTCCTCTACAGTGATATCGCCTGCAAGCGCTGTTCAGACGGTATTCGAGAATGCAGTTGTGAGCTTAGATCCACACGTACTCGCAAACCCAACGGCGGGCCTTTCATCGGATAGCCTCTATGTTACAGACCCGAGCTCCGCGCATCCTTCGACCTCAAGCACATCAGACAGCACTCTCAACAGCCTATCGACCGTTCCATCTGCTACCGTAACAATGGAGTCCTCATTCTCTCCACTTACGAGCACTGACCTAACCCCTACCCCAAGTCAGAGTGATCTTTCAACAAGCATACCAGCAATTCGAACAACCACTGGGCTAGCCCTGAGCTCCCATCCCCCACTTTCTTCCGTGACAACCAGTCCGCTCACTACATCTTTGAGTTCAGCTCTGATTGAGACACCACTATCAACAGTCACGCAGGACAGCGCAACATTTCATTCCCCACCAGAAGTTACACCTTCCGGCCCACCAGCTTCGAGTCTGCTCGAGGCCGAGCAGCAGAATACTTCGGCAGTTGCTATAATGACCTCTATCATTGGAAATCCAGACGCATCAGAAGGCCAAAAAGGGGCCGCCATTGACGCCTTCATACATTGGGTACTAAGTTTCATGACATGAATTTTTCCCTGGATAGCATGAATCGGGTGGAATCATATCTTGTCACAACTATGCCATTGGCTTTCAAAGAGTATGCTTGGGTCAAATTCATGTTTTAGATTAGATTGCGATTTCATTAGGTGCTAATATGGTGCTAATATAATAGTAATAGAGCATTCGCATATGTGATATATCATGTTCCTTTCCTCTGGTATGTCTGCATTCGATGACATGCGTCGACCATTCCATTCCGTCCGATCGCTTCAGTCTGCGCGATGGCTTTCAGCGAGCGCTATAGCCGATCCGTCCACTTCTCGACGAGTACACCTTTTGTTGAGGTGGAAGGCTCAGCTGACCGGCATTTGCTGGGACCCCGGAGACTTTCTGCACCCTTCCCAGCTCGACGATCGTATCCCCGCCACTCCCCCGGACTATTCTATTTGGTTTGGACTGTTGTGTGTAATAGTGTTGTACGGAATGTGCTTGATTGTGGCTGCGACTGACTGAACGCAAATATCGAAGCAACCGCGTTGTGGCAATTGGGCCTTAGGTGCTTAGTTGCAAGGGTAATTTTTGATAGCTTCATGTTGTGGGTCTGGATCTGGATCTGGATCTCTCTCTCTCTCTCACTTTCTCTCCAGCTGCGATTTAGCAGACTCGGGAGACATCCTAAGGTAAAAGAAGGAATAGAGGTTATTAAAGGATTAGTTATCGTCCAACTAGGTGGTTGTTTACACGAAAGTGCCATTCGGGACATTGAAGGTGTTGCGTAGTGGGTTGGGATCGCGACGTTTGTGTTTCATTTTTCATTTTGGTCTTGGGTTGGATATGTGGTGGGGGGGTGAGGTGATGGGGTCCA
>JAABUR0100000515.1_pt1 | contig 84261 bp, 76 predicted proteins | sample 5560091 | NCBI WGS metagenome assembly JAABUR01 (sample SAMN10711879, study PRJNA513375) | rock metagenome | isolation source: Antarctica rocks | place: Antarctica: Victoria Land, University Valley sud
CTTGAACTCCGATGGATAGTGTGGAGTTGGACCTGGCACCTGAAACTCCTTCCTGAGGATCTTATCTCCTCATCTTCAGGTGTCCGTCCTAAAGGGTCAATCCCAGAAGCAGCCAACCGTACTCGTAGGAACCTACCCCGACCCCGTTCTCAGCCAACCAGCCACCAACCGTGGACCTAGGTGCGCTCGTGGGGTAGACCGTTGGTCCCATGCCCCTCTCGCGCAGACGCTCCTCGAGGACCATCCACGTTACCCCCGGCTGAGCCTCGACCCAGTTCTCTTCCTCCCCTTCTGGGAGCCGTATCGTGCGCATTGCATCGAAGCGGACCGCAAGGGCCTGCGGAGCCTTACCCGGGTAGAGGGCAGTGCCCGCGCCGCGGGCCACCAGCGGTATGCGATGGCGGGCGGCGAGCCTCGTCAGTAACTCTACCTCCTCGGTGCTCTCCGGGAATACGGAGGCGAAGGTCCCCTCGCCCTCCGGTTCCGTTTCGCTAGGGGCGCGCCGAACGAAGCGGCTTCCGAAGTTCTGTTCGATGATACTGAGTGCTTCCTCGGGGATGCTGTTCATCAGAGGTGCCTTTCTAGAATTTTTCGTTCTCCGTCTTTGCAGCCGAGGGCAAGTACCACTTACCGTCCTCAAGGCCCCACTAGATCTTGGAGGTCCTCCCCAACACGGACGCCGTCTCCAGGGTTAGGTGGGATATTATACCCTTGCGTTCGAAGTCCGATCCTTCGGCGGCTCCGCGCCGCAGAGCGCAACTACCACCTCCTACCTCCTCCGATCGGTTATGTGCTGAGACTTTACTGGGGAGCAAGGTCGGCAGCTTGGGCAGGGTTGCTCATCTTTCTAGCAAGGATTAACTAACCCCAGCCGGGAGGTTGGTGGTGTAGCCGTCGTCACAGAAGGCGAGCACGTGCTCGGCGGCATGTCGACTCTTTCGAGCAGGGTGTCCACGGAGACACCCCGCCAGGTGGTGCCTAGCTTCGACCACTTGGTTACGCAGTGGATATCGCGCGTGACCTCCTCGGAGGCCAGAGCGGTGAACTCCTCCCACGTCCACATCTTTGGTCCGTCGATCTCGCCCGAGATCGTGAAGTCCCACCCTTCCAGCGCTGTGCGGGGTGTGGGACCGGCCGAGAGGACCGGGAAGCCGCCCACCAGGTACTGGCCCGGTGGCAGGCTGTCGCCTGTCTCGTTACGTCGGCGGCCTCCGAAGCCGCGCGAGACGAATCCTTCGCTCATATGCTTTCATCCTCCTGTCTTTGGGTTGACTTTGGCAACGGCATGGCGGGCGCCTCATCCGAGCGGAGCGCCACTTGCGTGGTCCGGTTGACGGCTGCGGCCCTCAGCGTACTTCGGACGAGGGAGTGGATGGACGGGACACCTCCCGTCAAGAGACGAGTCTCGGCTTTCGCGAAACTGGCGGCATGAACGTCCACCCCGAATTCGCCAACAGCATCGGGTGCTACTCGTACTCCTATTGTCGGAGCGTGGCAAGGTAGGCTACTTTGCCATGCTCCCCTGTTGCTTATCGAAGGAGAGGAGCAGAGCCTCGCCTGAACGGGTGATGGAGCCCTGGACGGCTATTTCGCCTGCGCGGACGCGCCTATCCATAAGCGTCTCCGCTAGATCCGAGCCGGCAACTAGCCTGCGCACCGCGCCCGGTGTCGGATGGGATGGAGCCACCGGGAAGAACCTCTCACCCCATACGTTGTGAGCCTCAGCGACGGACAATACGCGCCCGTGTTGGGAGCCGAGCACGGATCGCATGCAATCTTCGATCTGTACCGTGCGCGCCTCTGGGTAAGCGCCGAAGATCAGGTAGTCTTTCCCAAGATGCCGGGCCCGGGTCATTCCGGGACTCAGGAAGGCGAGATGCCAGAGCGGCAAGCTTGTTCCGATGATTGAGGCCAGAGCGCCTGCAAGATCTTCCGGGTCTTTGAAAGCAGCGGCGAACGGCACGTCAGCGTCGGCACGGCGTGTGCGGAGCCTAGCGTTTACGATGATCCCCGAGGTCCCTCCCACTCCGACAACGGAATGCAGATCTTCACCTGGCACCTCACGACGAACTCCACCTGGAAGCACCACGTCCGCGGAGAGTACGTTATCGTGGAGCCAGCCATACTCGAAGGAGCCTACTCCGAGACCACCTACTGCAAGCCATCCGCCAACCGTTGCCCGGGGAGCGCTCGTGGGGTAGACGGCGAGCCCCCTGCCCCGCAGCCGCAGTTCGTTATCTAATGTGATCCACAATGCGCCTGGCTCGGCTTCGGCCCAGGGCTCATCGCCATCCGGAAGCCTGGTCCGGCGCATCAGATCGAACCGAACCACAATGCTACCCTCCTCCGAGCCAACCTCGCCCGACAACCCGGCACCGGCTGCGATCACCGGCAGGTCGTGCGTCTGCGCGAGGCGTGCGAGAATCTCAATCTCCTCGGCGTTGAGCGGCAAGACAAGGGCAAGAGGACCGCCGGATGCGGACTTCGTTCTCCAGGCATTTCCTTTCTTGAGACGATCTCCGAAGACCTCCTCAATATTGCTGGGTTTTCCTCTTTGAGAGGCTTCCATCCGGCACACCTTTCTTCTGGTTAATCGTAGTTTGACAGCATACTATCCGTCGCCTGGTGTCGCATGGTCTGTCTTGACCTCCGCATCATCTAAATTGCCTAAATTACGCCGACTTATGATGCTTAGGGCTCTCTTTTTAGTCCATTCTTGCCACCCACATAGGCTAATTTGCTCATCTCAAAGACGCCATCCTAGAATACCTTTTCCTTTAATTGCATCAGCCATGAGAGGCGAGGCGAAACGGCATGGGAACAGAGACCAGGCGAACAATGTGGAGTCACGTCCAGCGAGCTTACTCAACTGTACGCGAAGAGCATTAACTCGCCGAGGGCTTTGCAGGCCTGCAGATAAGATACAGACCACTGGGATTCTGGTCACGAACCGCGAAGGTTGACCTCTTCTGGCCACCCGCTGTAGTGAATGCCGGGTGAAGTCTGGCGAGAGCGTGGATTTCGAGGAGGTTCCCCGGAACAGAACGCGTAACAGGCAGTCAAGTCCTGACGTTATTCACCGTAAAGGTTAGTTGGAAGTCATGAGCAAATTCGCGAGCAAGATACTGCTGGCAACTGATGGATCTCTAGAGGACAGCCGCGCGGCAGAGATCGCGGCTAACCTCTCCGGCGCATTCGACTCGGAGTTGCACCTCGTTTACGTCGAGCCCATCCCCGAGGCTTACGCCTGGACGGAGGCGGTCATCAATCCCGAGTTCGGCAATGAGTTGCGCGAGCGCGCCGAGAAAGACTCAAGGACGAAGCTTGACCAAGAGGTCGAGAAGATAAAAGATCTAGGAGGCGAGGTAGGGAAAGTCCACGCCCGGCTAGGTCGGCCCGACTCCGAGATAGTTCAGCTCGCCGAGGAGATCGGTGCGGACCTCGTGGTCCTAGGGAGTAGAGGGATCGGCCTGCTCAGAAGAGCCTTGATGGGCAGCGTCTCAAGCTCCGTCGTGCGCCACACTCACTGCTCTGTCCTCGTGGTCAGGGACGACGCGTAACGTGGATAGTGTTCTTCTGGGCAGGGTCCTCTCGGCCCTCGCCCGCTCCGAGCCACACCTGCTCTATGTCGACGCGAGCGCGACTTACCGCCACCGTCTATCGAGCGAGAGATAGGAAGCCAGCCTTCAGCAGGCCAAGCAAGAGGCGAGACGATTCGTGGACAAGCAGGCGCGGCAGAAAGAAGCTGAGGGCGCAGCCGAGGGCGCGAAAGTCAAGGACGCGTACCTTGTCTTCGGCAAGCCGGACATCGAGATCGTGAAGTTGGGTGAGGAGTTGGAAGCCGGCCCGATCGTGCTGGGCAGTCGGTGCCTGCATGTGAAGCGTCTCGGATTTCGCAGTCCGCCACGCTCACGGCGCGGGCCTGGTGGCGCGAGGAATATTCTCAAGTGCCTGTAGCTTAGAGAAGTCCAGAGACGAAAGAGAGCTTGAGTCGATGAGCTTTGCTCGGTAAACGACCCGGATTGGTCAAAACTATCCAGCCAAATGAGTCAGCCTGCTCAAGGCAGGCACCATCCGCAAAAGTACATTGAGTTAAAGACATCGGGTCACCAAAGGAGGTGAGAAGTTACGGTATTCGCGAAGTTCATGCCGGAGCCATCCGGCCGCGTCTGACATGGAGCCCACAAACGCTGAGAGAGCCTGCTATCGAGAGGAGAAGCAATGAGCGCACAGGCAACTAACCCGACAGAGTCCCAGATACCCGAGCCAAACATAAGCAGGGTCCTGTTCGCCGATACCCGTCTAGCTCCTGTGTGGCTGCTGGTCAGAGTGTATCTCGGTATCCTGTGGCTTCTGGCCGGATGGGAGAAACTCACGGATCCAGCGGGAGTTTGGGTTGGCGGCAAGGCTGGAGCGGCGGTCGCGGGCTTCGCCCAGGGCGCGATCAAGCAGACCGCCGGAGAGCATCCCCAGGTCACCGGATGGTACGCGGGTTTCCTCAAGGACGTGGTGATCCCAAACGCCGTGGTCTTCTTACCTGGTCACGTTCGGAGAGGTTCTGGTTGGGCTCGGCCTGATCCTCGGCCTGTTCACCGGCATCGCTGCGTTCTTCGGCGGGACGATGAACGCGAGCTACATATTCGCCGGAGTCGCGGGAGCCAATCCGCTCATGTTCATACTGGCGGCCTGGACCGTGCTGGCCTGGCGCGTTGCCGGGTACTGGAGCCTCGACCGCTGGGTCCTGCCTCGTGTCGGCGTCCCCGGAGCGCCAGGAACCATATTTTGCGGACGTCACGCGGGAAGCAAGGGTGCTTCCACGGCCTGAGAAGAGATGTATAGTTAGATAGGCAAGAAGAAGCGAAGGGAAAGGAAGAGTGAGATGGGCGGACAACGAGAGTCCACGATAGAGAGGATCGTGCACAGGATAGAGGAGCACGTCGCGGAGTGGCGCAAGCAGGACGCCGCTCGCCACAGGGAGGCGGATGAGAATAGGGACGAGTTGTGGGCCGCGGCGGCCGAACGTGAGAGGCTACTGGTCGAGACCATAAACGAAGAAGAGTCAAGACGCGACTCGCTGGAGGAGATCACCCGCCAGCACCGGCTCGTGTTCGTGGCACACTCCGAAGAAGTCGCCAGGACGCTTGAGACCTTCGCCCAGGAGAAGGACTGTCTGGTCCGGGTGATTCCCGGCCATCAGGGGAGTTATGCGAAGGAAGTGGGCGTGAAGGGCTCCTGGCTAGTATTCGAGACACCAGAGTGATGAAGGGTCTCGACGGGTCCTTCCGACTTGACCAACATACGGTAACACGGATTCTTGTCGAGGTTCAATAAATGATCCCCTCAGACACCCTCTCAGTAAAAACGATACTGCTGGCGACGGACGGCTCGGAAGATGCCGTCCTCGCCGCTCGCGCGGCAGCCAAAGCTTTTCGAAAGGCCATAACATACTTGACGCACCAAAATACCCACCAAGAGTCTTGGCCTTTAAGTAATTACGCGAACTGTGCCGTCAGCTCTAGATGTCCTCTGGGGGGCACGGATTCAGTGGTGCTCTTTGCTGCACTTTTCGGTGAATCCTCATGCTCAACCGTCACGGTCAGTTGAACAAAGTGACCAGACTCAAATTCCTCTTCGTCGATGATACGTCGCGTAGTTCGCACCACTTGTTGAAGTTGACCGGGATTGTATCTTTCAAGTTCGAGCGCGAACCGGAAATCCTCATCGGTCATGACGAGCAGCCGCTTGCGGTAGAAGACAGTCGCACCCGCTAACGCGAGTACGACGAGCCAGGACCGCTTAGACACCGGCCTCCCCTCGTGTAGTCATCAGGTAAACAGGAGCACCCAGCCGCTAATCCGCCTCTACGCACTCTGGCGGCGCATAGGCATGTGGGCAAAGAATATTCCCGCGATGGCCAGCACACCGAAGAGCGCCACCAGCCCGATGCTCTGGCCCAGCGGTCGTGTCTTGATCACTGGCTCCTGCCCCATCGCCCCGGAGCTAGCCTTCTCGGAGCCACCACTGGGCGCTCCCGAAACCGTAATCTGGGTGGTCGCGCTCTTCTTTCCGGTGGCTTTGAGCTGATAAGTTCCGGGCTTGAGATCGGCCGGCAGCCTGAACTTCTCCGTGAAGTCCCCCTCCGCATTGGCCTTGACTCCGCCCAGGTCCTTATCCATGCCGTTGCCGGTGAGCATGACCTTTACCTCGCTCTTCGGACCGAGCAACTCGCCTTTTACGGTTATGACCTCGTCGGGTTTCGGTGTCAGCGGCTGGACTGTCACTCCGGTCTCGTCCCCGTGGGCCAGCGCGAGACCCGGCGCTAGCGCGAGGAGCGCCAGCGTTAGCGTACCTGCCGCTATCATCTTGAGCTTCATTTCGATCTCCCTTCGAGCTTCTTTTCCGAGCACCCCTAGCCCATGTGCGACACTACCGGGCCGAAGTACGTGATGAGCGACAGGACCACCACCGCCACCACGAGCAAAAGCCCGAGCACGAGCATGACCGGACGCTTCCTGAGGCTGCGCAGCGGCGTCCGGTCGATGAAAGGCACCAGCGCGAGGATTCCGAAGAAGGCGATCACCCCGTACAGGATGCCGTTCACACCAAGCCAGCCTTCCAATGCGTAGAACCAGTAGTAGATCGGCGAGGGCTTGGTGATCTCCACGCTCGGGTCCGGGGCCGTGCCGATCGCCCCCGGCCAGAGCACCGCCAGGGTGCCGGCCAAACCGAGTACCACAATCCCGTAGCCGAGCATCTTCCGCGCGTGGGTCATGTAGTTGGCGGTCTGCCGCTCCTTGGGCAGCTGTCCCCCCGGCGCCTCGCCGGCCTCTTCCTGGGCCGGAGTTGGCGAGATGCCGTGGTACTTGATCAGGAAGATGTGGGCGATCAGGAAGAAGATCAGGAGCATGGGCACGATGCTCACGTGGGCGATGTACAGGCGCGGCAGAATAGCGACGCTGGTCGTGAAGGCGTCCGAGAAGAACCCCCCAAAAGCGCCGAACAGACTCGCTATCTCCGTGTTGTGCGCCAGAGCCTCGTAGGATTCCTGATCCCAGCGCAAAACAGTGCCGGTGAAGAACGCGCCGAACATGATCAGGCCCAAAAGCCCGACTCCCACGAGCCAGTTGATCTCGCGCGGGCCCTTGTAGGAGCCGCTGATAAAGATCCGGACCATGTGCGCCACGCTCATGATGATGGCTATGTAGGCCGACCAGATGTGGATGCCGCGTATTATGTCGCCCAGGGGCGCCTCGTTCTGGATGAAGATCACACTCTCCCGCGCGGCGGCCGGGTCCGGGTTGTAATACTGGGCGATCCAGACCCCCGAGGCGACCGCGATGAGGATCGCCATGAAGGTGATGCCGCCAAGTGTGTACCAGATCGAGTTGGCGTGCTCCGGGACCGCGTACCTGAGCGCCGAGATGCCCGTGCGGCTCTCGATCCAGCCCCAGATCCTCCCCGGCCTCGTGGTCCGCTCCGCCGTACCCGCGGCGGTCCCGACGCTTCTCGCCGTACCGTCACTACCCGCCGAATCGCCGCCCTCGACCATCTTCACGCCTCCTCTTGAGCCCACAGCCGGCATCCCGGCCACCCGACATCCGTCCCCGACGGCTATCCTGACCGTACTTGTACCCGAACATTCTTAATGCCTGCTGATTTATGGCTGAGGTTTTCCTGAATATCGTCTCAAGATAGACCGTCAACCGCACACCGTGCTGGAGAACCGGGAGATCGTGGCGGCGCGGGCGAGCCCCTGGCTCTGCTCAAACGAAAGTCCATCTCCGGCACCGAACGCTGCCGGCCGTAATCCTGACAGAACAGAGAGGCGGGGTCTAAGGCTCCGCCCCCGTTAGTATTTCACTGCTTCATATGGTGATGCGGGCCGAAATGCACCATGACCATGCCCGGAGCGGCGTGAGCATGCACGGAACCGGCGTGCGCCATCGCCTCTCCTCCGCCAGCCTGCGCCATCGCCAACCCGGCGCTCACCATGACCGTACCCGTGCTCGCCATCGCCGGGGCGGCAGTGACCAGCATCATCGCCAGAACAACTGCCAGCGCGATCAACTTCCTCATCCTATCCTCGCTTTCACCTGGATCTCCTTCGTTCCGAAAGTCTCCGCCGGGACACGTTTGCTTCTTCTATCTCCACCTCCTTTGTCATTCATCGTGGGGTGGAGGATCGTCTGCCGCCCCATGCCGCTTATACCTTCGCGTCCTGAGCGTGCGCTGATGTGAACCTGAGCATTTCCTGAACGCTACCAGTGAGGACGGATAGGGGCGCGAATGCTCGCCAGACGCTCCATCTGTACCCGAGTTCCTGTTTGGCTGGGGTCTGTCTAACGACTTGGTCCTCTACCAGTCTCCTTTCGACCCCAGTGGTGGAAGGTAACAATGGTACGGCGCGTTGGTATCACCGACGACGCACGGGACCACTCTCTGCTCTTGCCGTAGGGCGGCGCACAGCGTCTCTTATCCGGCGACGGCCGGTACCGTAGAACTTCTCACGAGATCCTCCCCAGGAGCACCTGCGCCGCGACCCCCACGGCCACGGTGGCGACGAGGGCCACGACCCAGACCGCGTCGGGCACGCGAGCGCGCGGCGCGGCCTCCTTCGCTTGCCCGTACATCGGGACGACTATCCGCAGATACACCGCCAACGAGACGACGCTGTTGAGTATGCCGACGACAGCCAGCCACGCAAACCCGGCCTCGATGGACGCGCCGAAGAGCAGGAACTTGCCCACGAAACCGCCCAAAGGGGGGATGCCGACGAGTGAGATCAGGAACACCACCATCGCCGCCCCGGCCGCCGGCCTCGACCGCCCGAGCCCCGCGAAGTCCCGAAGAGTTCGCCCGGTCAAAAGGACGATCGCGAACGCCCCGAGGTTCATTGCGGCGTAGGCGGCGGCGAAGACGACGAGCGATCTCACCGCGAGGGTGCTCTCGCCGAAGGCGACGACGCCGAGCAGGAAGTATCCCGACTGGGCGATGGAGGAGTAGGCCAAAAGGCGCACCACGTTATCCTGCACGAGCGCGGCGAGGTTGCCGTAGGTCATCGAGAGCACCGCGAGCGCCGCGACGGCGAGCGGCCAGCCGGTCTCCGCGGGCAGGTCGCGCGCGACCTGGGCGATGGCGAAGATGGCGCCGATCTTCGGGACTATCGAGAGGAAGGCCGCGACCGAGACGGGGGCGCCCTCGTAGGCGTCGGGCGCCCAGAAGTGGAACGGGACCAGCGACGCCTTGTAGCCCAGGCCCACGAGCACCGCTACGAGGCCGAAGGCAGCGGCGAGCGGGACGCTCCCGAGACGGCCCAGGTCGGAGAGCAGCGTGGAGCCTGTCGCCCCAAACCAGTAGGTGAGCCCGAACACCATCACCGCGAGGGTGACCGAGCCGAACACGAAGAACTTCATCGCCCCCTCGGTGGCACGGTCGTCCGCCGGGTAGGCGACAAGCGCGAAGGAGCCGACGCTGGAGAGCAGCACACCAAGCACCAAAAACATCACGTCTCCCGCCCCGGCGAGCACGAGGGCGCCTAAAGTCGTCAACGAGAACAGCACGTACACGGTACCCTCACGCTCGGTGTCTCTTACCTCCGGGTAGGACAGGACGATGCTCAGGATCGTGGCCGGCAGCAGTATGAGCTTGGCCCATTCGCCGAGCTCGTCTATTCGGAAAGTCCCGGAGAAGACCGTCGTCTCGGTGCCCAGGAGCGGTACGGTGAGACCGGTGGCTACGAGCAGGCCTATGATGGTGAACGGCAACGACACCTTTGGCAGGCGGAGCATCTCGAAGACCAGGGCGCCGACGGCGGTCAGGACGACGGCGATCTCGGGCGCCAGAAGCGCCAGGTCACGCGCCATGCGCGCCTCCTCTCTCCTGCGCCGGGCTCACGGGAGTATAGCCTGCGTCGCGCGGTGGATCACGTCCAGCACCACGAAAGGCACGACCCCCAGCGCGACAGTGAGTGCGAGCAACGGGACTATCGCCAGGGCCTCCCGCGTACCCATGTCCTTCATCCCCGTCCACTTCTCGGGTAGCCCGCCCAGGAAGACCTTCACTATGGCGCGCAGGTACAGGCCCGCCGTAACCGCGATCCCGAGCACCACTACCACCGCGACTGGGTAGACCTGGAGCGTGCCGAGGAAGATCTGGAACTCCGCCGGGAAGTGCGCCAGCGCCGGCAAGCCCAGCGAAGCGAAGGCGGCCAGGATAAACCCCCACCCGAGGATGGGCGCCGCCCGCAAGAGCCCTCCGAACGCGCCCATCTCGCGGGTGTGGGCCCTGTCCTGCAGCGCCCCGACCAGAAGGAAGAGGACGCCGGTCACGACGCCGTGGCTCACCATCTGCAAGACTGCCCCGTCGAGCGCCAGCGCCCGCACCGAAGCGTCCGTGGCCACCGCGGCCACGGCGACGCCGACGACGACGTAGCCCATGTGGTTCACGCTCGTGTAGGCGACCAGGCGCTTGAGGTCCGTCTGTGCCAGGGCTACGAAGGCTCCGTAGAGGGCGCTTACGACACCGAAGACGACCACGACGGGAGCTGCGGCACGGAAGGCGTCCGGGGTCATCTGGAGGGCGAAGCGGATCAGGCCGTAAGTACCGAACTTCAGCATGACGCCGGCCAGGATCACGCTGCCGGAGGTCGGCGCCTCGGTGTGGGCCAGGGGGAGCCAGGTGTGGACCGGGAAGACCGGCGTCTTCACGAAGAAAGTGACGAGCATGGCGATCAGGGCGAGCATCGCCGCGAGGCCCGAGAGAGTCGGGTTGGCGATATACTCCCTCATGTCGAAGGTGTTGGGATCGCTGCCAAGATAGAGACCCAGTATCGCAAGCAGCAGCGGCAGGCTACCGAGCAGGGTGTAGAGGAAGAACGTCAGGGAGGCCCGCTGGCGCTCTTCGTAGCCCCAGCCAGCGATGACGAAGTACATCCCCACCAGCGTCACCTCGAAGAAGACGTAGAACAGGATCGCGTCCAGCGCCACGAAGACCCCGATGGAGGCGGTCTCCATCAGCAGGAATAGGGCCACATATGAGCGAGCCCTCTCGGAGATCTGCGTCGAGAAGATCAACGAAACCACGAACAAAACCGTCGTGAGGAGTACGAGCGGCAGGCTTACACCGTCCACGCCCACCCGGTAGGCGGCGCCGATGGAGGGGATCCAGGCTACCCCCTCGACCTGCGAGAAGCCCGCCCCCGAAGGGCTCCCGCGCACCCACATCACCACCGCCCCAACGAAGGCGAGCCCGGCGAAGATGAGACCGACGGCGTGCGCGCCGCGCGCGGAGATCTTCGGCAGCGCCACCAGCACGAGCGCGCCCAGTAGCGGTAGGAAGAGCGTCAGGGATACTATCGGGATCATCTGGTCCTTTCTTTCTCTATAAGCCTACGACGCCCACGGCCAAAAACGCGAGCATGAGCGCTCCGCCCACGGCGGCGAGCAGCAGCTCCTTATGGACGAGTCCCGATTGCAGGGTGCGGGCCCGGCCGCCGAGGGCGCGCGTGCCGCGTACCAGCGCGCGGATGAGGCCGTCGATCCCGCGCTCGTCGGCGATCCGCGAGGCGTCCGCCACGCCGAGGCTCGCTCGCCCGACGCCGATCACGACGGCGTGTATGCCACGATCGAAGGCGTCGAGGGCGCGCGCCACAGCCATTGCCGGCCTAGCGACGAGCCCGTCGAAGCCGCCGCCGAATCGGAACCCTCGATTGGCGGGGGCGCGCAGCGGCCCGAGCAGGCGTCCGGCGGGCACGAACCAACCCAGGGGCAGCCCCACCAGACCCAGGACGACACCCAGACCCCCAATCAGCAAATTCTCCGGGATCTCTTCGCCGAGTAAGCCGCCGAGCGGTCCGAGCGCCAGACCCAGCGTGGCAGCCAGGGCGACGAGCGCCGCCAGACCAGCGCCCATCCACTTCGCGCCCGCGACGGGCTCGCCTCTCCCCTCGCCGCGCCACAGCAGGCCGAGCGCCCGCCCGACGTAGACGGCGGTCAGCAGCGTCCCGGCGAGGGCGAGCGGGGCGAGGAGCCACACGTAGGGCGACTCGAAGACGGCCGCCAGGATCGCGTCTTTGGAGAAGAACCCAGCGAGGGGTGGCACGCCTGCGAGCGCCAGGCCCGCGAGGGCGAAGCCGGCGAAGGTCCATCGCCGCTCGCGCCCCGCGCCCCGGAGATCGTCGAACGCAGTCGATCCGCGAGCGTGCTGGAAGACCCCAGCGCCGAGGAACAGGGAGCTCTTCATCGCCGCGTGGGCGATAAGGTGGACCGTGGCGGCGATGGGAGAGCCCGCGCCAACGGCGAGGAGCATGAAACCGTACTGGCTGGAGGTCGAGGCGGCCAGCAGGCGTTTCAGGTCGCCCTCGGCGACGGCTATCAGGCCGGAGACCAGCGCCGTTACGCCGCCTAAGGTGCCGACAACGAGCAGCACCGTGGACGGCAGGAGCGGGGAAGTCCGGATCATTAGTATCGCCCCGGCGGCCACCAGCGTCGCCGAGTGCAGGAGCGCCGAGACTGGGGTGGGACCGGCCATGGCGCTCTGCAACCATCCCTGAAGCGGCGTCTGGGCCGACTTGCCCGCCGCCGCGAGCAGCAGTAGCAGGCCCGCCGCCACGGCGGCCTGGCCACCGACTTGTAAGGTGTCTTGTATCTCGCTCGTCCCGGCCCCGGCGATGAGGATGAAGATCGCCACGTAGAGCCCCAGGTCGGCGGTGCGGGTGTAGAGGAAGGCGCGGGTGGCGGCTTCGCCCACACCCGGCCGTTCGTAGTAGAAGCCGATCAGCAGGAACGAGAGGAACCCGATCACCTCCCACGCCGCCAGCAGGAGCACCCAGTCTCCGGCGATGACGAGCGTCTGCATCGCGGCGGCGAAGAAGGACATCAAGGCGAAGAAGCGTACCCTGTCGCTCTCCTCCGCCGTGTAGCCAACCGCGTAGACCATCACGAAAAAGCTCACGACCGAGACGAACACCGCGAGTACCGCCGTCAGGGGATCGACCACCAGCCGCAGCGGCAGGTCCGGCAGCCCCCGTAGCGTCGCCGAGTAACGCGCGCCGCCCGCGACACGGACCAGCGTAGAGAGCGCGCTAAAGAGCGCGACGCCCGTCCCAATGAGGGCGAGCGCGGGCGAGCGCCACCTCAGGAGGAGTATCAGGACGGCCGCCGCGAGGGGGCCGAGGATCGTGAGCGCCGCCAGCGTCACCCCTTGAGCTCCCGGGCCTCTTCCATCTCCACGGAGCCCCTCGCCCGGAATCGGGCGGTCCCAACGCCGAATCCGACGGCCATGTCCAGGGCCATCACCGTCATTATGATAAGAAAGAAAGTCTGGCCGGGATAAGCCGTGGGGTGAAGGAAGCGCCAGAAGGCGACCAGGTTGACCAGCGCGCCGCCCAGCATCACCTCGACGCCCATCATGATCATGACCAGATTAGTCTGGCTCAAGGCGCCGTAGAGCCCGATGCCGAACATGATGGCCCCGACGATGAGCGCCACGTAGAGCGGTATCATTCGTGACCTTCCTTCCGCTTCGTCGCCACCGCGACGGCCGTGGCCGCGATCATGGCCGTGAGGATCGTCACCCCGGCGGTCTCGAAGATGATCATCGAGCGTTCCATCAGGTCCAATCCGAGACCCCTCAACTGCGCCTGCGGGTCGGGCACGGCGTTAGCTGACGTCCCCCAGTCAGCCAGGAAGGCGACGCCCAGAGCGGCGAAGGTTCCGATCACGCCCGCCGCCTGCGACAACCCCTTCTGGTGCGTCATGTCCATCTCGCCGAGGCCGCCGGGGTCCATCATAAACATCACCATGAAGACGGCCATGATCGCCATCTCCGTCGCCATCATCATGATCTGCAACACCCCGAGAAACTCCGCCTGCATCGCCAGAAACATCGCGCCCAGGGCCGCCTGCGAGAACAGGAGCGCTAAAGCGGAGCGGACCATTGAGGAGGTGCGAAAGACCACGACGGCGAACCAGATCGCCGCGATCCCGAACAAGCCCATGAAAACAGTTTGCAAGATCATCCCATCACCAATCTTTGGCAGCCTACATCGACATCGAGGACGATCCGAATATGAGTACGACGCCCACGTAAAGGATGTTCAGTAGCGCGAGGGGGATGCCGATCTTCCAGTACCACGCCAACAAATGCTCCTCGCGCAACCTCGGCACGTAGCGACCCGCGACGAGCATCACCGCAGCGACCGCGAGCGTCTTCGCCGCGGTCCAGGCCCACGGCGGCAGCACGGGACCCCACCACCCGCCGAGGTAGAAGACCGTGACCGAGGCCGCGAGCGTCACCACGAGCACCATGCGGGCCAGGCGCATCACCGCCAGGCGCCAGCCGGTGTACTCCGCCGTCACCCCACCCGCCAGCTCGCCGGGCGCCGTGGGCAGGTCGAACGGCGGCAGGAAGCACACGGACATCGCCGCCACGAAGAAGACCACGAAACCCACAGGCTGGTAGATGGCGTTCGGGAGCGTGGCCTGAGACTCGACGATCTGCGTGGTCACGAGCGACTCGGCCCGCATCGCGACGCCTACTATCGTCATCACGATGGGCATTGAGTAGCCGACGAGTTGGCCCAAAAACCGGAAGCCTCCCACCATCGCGTAGGCTCCGTCCGGCCCCCAGCCCGCCATCACGAGCGCCACCATCACGTAGGCGAGCGCCGCGTTGACGAACAGGGCGCCCGTGGCGAGGTCCGTGACGATCAGGTCCGGCGAGAGCGGCAGCACAGCCGCAGCGAGCACCGCCGAGACAAGCAGCAAGACCGGCCCGACCTCGAAGAAGATCCTGTCGGGCTTCCTCGGTACCAGCGACTCGCGCCCCAGGAGCCCCACCCCCGCGAGCAGCGGCGACGCGAGGCTGAGACGTCCCGTGCTGGTCCAGCCCTCCAGTACCGCGACGAGGTAAGCCCCGACGAGCAACGCGAGCATAACCAGGATGGTCGTCACCGCACCATCTCCCACGGCGAGAGGTCCAACGATGCGACTCCTACCAGAGCGTCAGCCAGCTCCCGCTGCTCGGTAACGGGCTCGACCAACCCGATGTGCCTGGCTGAGGGCGTCTCCAGCTCCGCGGCAGTCACCTCGCCGTTCTCAAGCGTCACCGTGAGCGTCGCGGCACCGCGCGGCGTCTCCACGACGGCCGCGCCTTTCCCCGATGCCCCAACCTCCGGGGTGGTGTCCGTAATGGAAGCTCTGCCTGCCTTCTCCGCGAGCCCGAGGCTCTGCTCTGTCTCCGCGAGCCGCACCCGCAGCCGCGCGAGAGCGTCATTCTCCTCCATGACGACGGGTTCGAAACCCAGAGAGCGGTAGGGCTCTTCCTCCGTACGAGCATCAGCTCGCTTCCCGCCCGCGCGTGACAGCGGACCGGCCGCTCCGGCGAGGTCCGGCACCATGCCGATCCCCGCCAGCTTGCGTCGCAAGAGCGGCGTTCGCTCCACCCGGCGTGCGAGTCTTCGCACCTCTTCCCGGATGCCGGAGTCTCCTTCCTTATCAGCCCGCAAGAGGCCGAGGTGCAGATCCTCCGCACGATTAGCGAGCCAGGGATAACCAATGAGATGCCCGAAGCCCGCCAGCCAGTTCAGATGGCTCGCCGCCCGCTCGCGCTCCAGCGCGCCCACCCGCGCGAGTGCGATATCGTCGTTCACTCCCGCGCCGGCCGCGCTCTCGACGGCACGCAGCGCCAGCAGACGGTAGGAGACTGGTGAGAGTGGGTCGAGCCCCGCCAGCCGTTCGACGAAGGCCCCGACTGGGCCGTTCAGATCCTCCTGTGTCAGAACCTGCGACACCGAGCCGGTCTCCGCCTCCGCCACGGTGTCGCCGTCGAGCGTAAAGGTTAGAGTGAGACCGCCGGGCAGCCCCGGAAACAGCGGCCCGAACGGCGCTTCGACCCATTCCATCTGCAGGCCGTCTGAGCTACGCGGTGTTCCCTGCGTCATCTCGACCATCGACATGAATCCCATATCGCCGTGGTCCATACTGCCGTGGCCCATACCGCCATGATTCATCCGCTCATGCCCAACGTGGCCTTCGTGTTCACCGTGGTTCATTCTCCCGTGCCCGCCGTGTTCCCGAGTCTCGGACCCGCCATCGCCATGCGCCTGGCCGTGTCCCTCGTGGCTATGCTCTTCGCCGGACCCTTCGGTATGACCCGCCTCGTGATGCTCGTCTCCGGCGTCGCCGTGATGGGAGTGTCCTCCATGTTCTTGCCCTTCGTCGTCGCTGGTCCGCTTGTCATGACCCATGCCCTCGTGGTGCGCGTGTTCTCCGGGATCATGCCCTCCGTGGCCGTGGTGTGCGTTGCCTTCGTCGCTTTCCGCGGTCTCGAGCGGGATGAGATCCATCCCGCACTTGGGGCACGTGCCGGGCTCATTCTGGACGACCTCCGGGTGCATCGGACAGGTGTACTGTGTCCTGCTCCGGAGCGCGGCGGCCTCGAAGCTTTCGGTTTCCGGGTCGAAGGCTCCCCGGGTAAAGAGGCGGCGCAATCCCGCCACGCCGGAACTCAATTCGCCCTGATCCAGGCCAACAGATACGTCCGGCCCGGGAAGGGGCGACACGTCCTCCACACCCACCGCGAGCACCGCCCGCGGACGTGGCATCTGGGCGTAGGCGACGGCCGCCGCCTCTCTCAAACCTTCCGGCACTCGGCCCACCACGACCAGCACGTCCGCGTGGCGGGGGGTGGATGAGAAGCCCAGTCCGGCGGACCGCAGGTCCAAGACGCTGGCACGGGCGACCTCCGGACCGGGGACAACGAACGCACGGAGGTCTCTCGCCGCCGCGCGGGCGACCAGCCGCCCGAGCCACGAATCCCGCGCCCTCCGCGCGCCGGAGAGCGTGGCGTTCGCCGAAGCGTTCGTCGGGACCCTCATTGACGCCTCAGCGCCCCCTGGCTCCAGCCGTAGAGCAGTCCCAGGAACAGGATCGCCAGAAAGACACCCATGTCCAGAAGAGCGACGAGACCCAATTCCTTGTAGACCACGGCCCACGGGTACATGAAGGCCATCTCCATGTCGAAAGCCAGGAACAGGAGGGCGTACCCGTAGTAGCGGACGTGGTAGCGTGCCCAAACGGGGTCCCTGTGTAGCTTGCCAGCGGTCGCCGGTACGTCTTTGCCTTCTTCCTCACGAAGCTTGCCGAACGAGCGGGAGATTCCGTACAGGCTCAACACCAACCCCACGACGCCCGCCGTGAGACCCACGAGCAGCGCGTACTGCGCCAGGGCGCTCAAGATGACACCTCTTCGGGTCCGTAACCGCCGTTCACGTCGTTGAAGCTCCTTCCCGCTCGTGAACCTAATCTCGGTGTCGAGGGTAGCGCGAGGTAGCTCATCAGGACCCCGACACCGCCAGCGGCCACTATGGATCCCGCCCACAGCTCGGTCGTCCACCTGACCCCGCTGGTAAGCGCCAACGCGAGAAGTATAAAGCGTAGAGCCCGACCGGGACAGAGAAGGCGAAGATCCTCATCGCCCACGCGCTCTCCTCCGAGGACTTCAACGCCCTAAGCAGGAGGTCGGCGAGGAGACCCGCGGCCAGCGCAACCGGGACGAGCCGGTACTGGCCGTGCGTGAGGGCGGTTGTGGAGGCGAAGACGAAGAGCAGCGTGAGGCTTCCGAACGGCAACGCCCGGCCCCAGCGCCGCACCGTCGGCAGGACGAAGCCCATAAGGACCGCCGTCTGCAACAGGATACCGACGACGCCGAGCGCCTGTCCGGTGGCTGCGGGATCCGTCCGGTTGCTCATCCCGGCCCACGGTTCCACGGTCTGGACGCCCGTCGCGGCCCAGGGCGTCGCGAAGGGACTTCCCACCTCGGTGACGAAGGCGACCGCGAGCATCGCGTAGCCCAAAGAGAGGATCGCGGGCAGCCGCACATCCCCCTGGCTCCAGGCGGAGCGTAGCGGCCCGCTCACGATCAGGCCCGCGCCCAACACCAGCACCAGATGCGAGGGGCTCAGGAGCGCTTCGACGTCCACTTCGATACCGAACAAGAGGTGCCAGGCCACGTCGCCGACGCCGCTGGCCACGAAGATCAGCACACCCGCCAGCGACGGCCCGTAACCGACCGGCAGCGCCTCCCGAGGGGCATCCCCCCGCATGAGGCCCCGGACGAAGGACCCGACCAGGAAAGCGGCCATCGCCAGAAAGCCCGAGTAGAGGACACCGTGCCACGACGTGAAGAAGGTCTCCAGGGTCGAGGACAGGTTGTGGTGAGCCAGACGTCGAGGAGAAAACCGCCCACGAGCCAACCGGAGAGGGCGGCAACCATCCGGTCGAAGCCGAGGCTTGCATACCGTCCAGCCTGGTGCTGCGCGTCGTTCCCCACGTAGTCAGGCCCCTCCGCGGCTCGTCCTTCGGTCCTCGCTCGCAACCCCATCGCTCCGTCTCCTCTACCGGATATCGCCGAGCTACAAATATACCCCTTGCCCCTATATGTGTCAACCGCTTTTCGGCGGGTTTTGGAGTTGTGTAGAGGTGGGGGTACGTGCGGGATGGCGTCAGGCGCCGACTATGTAGCCGGCCTCTTCGATGGCGGCCTTCAGGTCGTCGTCAGTTACTTTCGCATTGTCGTAGCGCACCTCGACCAGTTGGCTCTCCGTAAAGGGCGCCGAGGATCAAGGCCATCCCATCGCAGCTCGCTACTCCATCGAGACAGGCCGTCCGGGGAGACACCGTTCCCGCTGGGAAGTCTTCCGCGCGCACCGGCTCACAACCGGAGCGATCGATGGCGCGAGATGCCGCGGCACGGATATCACCGTATCCTGTCATGAGGGAGCTGACGAAGATGCGAGGGCGAGGGTTAGTGTTCATCTTGGATTCGAGAGTCCGTCTCTCCCCTCTTCGCAAAGCCGGTCAAGTTCTCCGGAGCCATTCCACGCGATTCACCCATTCCTCCTGCGTGGTCTCCGCAAGCGTCTTCTCCACACCCGAGATGAGGACGCCGAAAGCCTCGTTCCTCACGCTGGAGGGCACGAGGATCACCCCGGCGTGCGGGCGGCTTTCGCCGGCCCACTCCCTCAAAAGAGGCTCGAAGTCTCGTATGTTGGCGGTCACGAGTACGCGGCCTTCGGCAGCAGCCAACTCCAGGACCTCCGGATCGGAGAGTCCTTCAAGCTCTATCTCGGAATCCAGGGCTCGCACGTCGTGAGCGCCTTCGATGAGAGCCTTGCCCACCGTCCGGCCGGAGATGTGGGCATCTAGCAGGATCCTCACCCTTGCCCGGCGAGACTGTGAGGCCGCACTCTAGCTGCGCGCCAGCGGGGGCGGTACGACGGCCGGGTAGAGTTCATACCACTCTTCCGGCGTGCGTGCGTTCTCTTTGAGCGCCTCGTCTATCTCGCGCGGGTATGCCTCGCGGTAGGCAAGAGCGAGATCAAGCTGACGCTCGGAGACGTTGTGCTCCGAGAGCAGCCTCTCACGACCTTTGCCCTCGTAGAGTTCGATGACCTCCCAGACGTCCAGCCCCGTGCCGATCACCCACGCTCGCCTCGAGTGTTCGGCTCCACGAAAACCGATGCCGGGAAAACCGCGGGTGCGGATAGACTCCTCCGCCAGGACTTCCAGCAAGGCGCTCTTGGGCAGCCTCGTGCGCCGGTTCTCGCGCTCCAACCAGCCCCCCACCTCCTCGGAGAGCCTTATGGTAAACGGCTTTGACTTGGGCATTACAGACCTCCGTGTAGCACTACGGCTCTATTGTAATACAGAGAATACAAAACCGTAAGGAAGTCCCTTCTGCCGTCTGACTCAGCTCATCAGAACCATCAAGGCATCGGACATGGGACCACCGGCCCTGAACTGCCTCGAGAGCCGAAGTAGGTTGCCCGGAGAGGCTCCAGGACACCGGAGATAACGTCTCAAGGCTTCGTAGGCCACGTCGGTACCCACCTGGTTTCTCAGACGCATGGCGTCCACCACGCTTCGCTCGGGAGAGTAGATGGTGATATTCTCGCCGGATTCCAGCAGGATCTTCTCGCGTCCCAGCTCGAAGGTGTCGGCGGCGAAGACGTGAGCGCGCGTTGGGGGGTAGTCTATCGAGGGCGGACGCGTCCCCCTGGGTACCGCCAAATGAATCTCGGCCGGGATCTCGTCAGTCAGGTCCCAAAAAGAGAGGGCAGAGTTGAGACAAATAGCCCCGCGGGGGCTGCGTCTTCCGACGGCAATCAAATCGAGGTGCGGCGTGGCCTTGGCATTTGCCAAGCGGTAGAGACCACGCGAGATCTCGACCAGGAAACCTTTGTCGCGCAAAGCGTACAGGTTGCGCCTATGCACGCCTGCTTCTGTCGCGTCCCTGGTCCTGAAAACGCCCCCGGAGCGTAGAGCTACATCTTCTAGAATACGACGTTCGTCCATAGTGATCTGGACAAAATCGTACACACTTATGGGTTACCTGTCTACACTGTGTCCAGGCTACGCTGAAGGCTGTGGTGCGGCGAATACTCGGAGTCTTAGTGAATCGGACCAGGCGCGACTCGGACGCTCTCCGTGGAAGTTGCGCGGGTGGGTAAAAACACCATGGTGTGGCAGAGTCTCGCTCGGCTCCAGGCCGAAAAACCAAGCGTAATCGCCACTACGCAAGCCTGCGACCCCAATCTCGCCTCCTGCGGCGTTAGCGGTGAGGAGGCCATCCACGCGGCAAGGGGTCTGAGGAGCGTAGCTCATGGCTTCGCTACGCTGGAGGAGGGCGGGGGATTTGGTATGGACGTGGATGCGGACGAGAGCTTCCGCAGGTTAGTGCGTGCGTTCGTCGACGGGCTTGACGGCGGGCCGCCATCCGGGACCCGCGAGACTTAGGAGCGTGGACGTCCAACCCGGGACCGAGCGGCGGCTGCGACGCTTCCGCGAGCACTTCTACGGTTGTCTCGGACGCCGAGGGGACGCCCTCTTCGAGCTCTGCGACGCGAGGCTCGCTACCGGCTCCATGAGTGCGCCCGTGCACCTGAGCCTCGCGGCTGTCCACCGCCGCAGCTGGGGCAGTCTCTACGCAGCCTTGAGCAAAGGAAACATAGGCGTAGAGACATTGGGGGATCTGCTCGCCACGCATCCACTAAAGGAGGGCGGTGCCGCACCGCGAGTCTACGCGGTGGATGTCTCAGTATGGCCTCGCTGTGATGCCGAGGCCAGCCCTGGGCGCGGGTATTACTACCATCCCAGTCGCCACTCTGCCGGTCAGCCCATCGTGGCGGGTTGGGCCTACCAGTTGGTTGCCGAGCTGGGCTTTGAGCGCGATTCCTGGCATAGAAAGTTTCCGAGATGACGTATCGGCGGAAGCATAGCCCAACAGGCGTGTCCGAGGCATACCGCAAGCCTATCCCAACGGTGTGCTTAAAGTGTCGGGCTATCCGTACCCACCTAGCGTTCCGTGGCATGAACCCGAGCTCTCAGGCAACTCTACGGCGTCCGGGTCGGGGAGCCTCCCGTACTCTTTGTCCGTTCCCCCGTCATGCCCGCCGTGCTACTCCTTCATGCTCGTCCGGGCTCTTCCACTCACGCACCCTCCGGGAGGGCTGACTCCTCCTCTCAGCCCGGTTCGGCTGGCAGGGAGCCGCGGTCGGCGAACCGCTCCCGCAGCTCGCGCTTTAGGAGCTTGCCGGCGCCGTTGCGCGGCAGGTCGTCCACGAAGAAGACGTGCTTTGGCACCTTGAACGGGGCGAGGTGCTCGCGGGCGCGCTCCTTGAGCTCCGTGGCGAGCGTGTCGGTGGCCTCCGTGCCGCTCTTCAGGGCGACGACGGCGCTGACGGCCTCGATCCACTTCTCGTCCGGCAGCCCGATGACGGCGACCTCCGAGACCGCCTCGTGGTCGTAGAGGGCTTCCTCCACCTCGCGGCCGGAGACCTGCACGCCGCCGGTGTTTATGACGTCCTTGAGACGGTCCACGACGTAGAGGTAGCCCTCCTCGTCGAAGTGGCCGAGGTCGCCGGAGTGGAACCAGCCGCCCTCGAAGGCTTCCCGCGTCTCCTCGGGCTTGCCCCAGTAGCCGACCATGAGGTGCGGGGAGCGGTGGACGATCTCGCCGGGCTCGCCGGTCTTGGCGTCGTTCATCTCGGGGTCCACAACGCGGGTTTCGACGAGGAGCACGGGGCGTCGGCTCATCGGCGGTACCCTGATCATCGCTTCGGGGGTCGCCGTCCTGTTCGGGGTCATCGAGGCAGGGGGTGTGGTGCAGGGCATCGCGACCATCCCGGAGTTCCTTTGGGAGTTGTCGCTCGGCATATGGCCGATCGTGAGGGGATTCAATCCATCTGCTGCGATCCTTTCCGAGCCTGACAAAACAGCCTAAACGAGAGAGACAAGGAGAGAGAGATAAGTCTATCGAAAGCATAAAATAGCCAAGTTTGGCGCAGCCCCGCAAGGTGCGCGGGGCTGCGCCCATTTCAAACCCCTGAGCTACGGAAACGAATGGTTCGCCGAGGATGAGGCGGTATCAGGTGATGGCCGAGAAAAAGAAACGAGGGTTTGCTGGTGAAGGCCCACCCCCTGGCGCAAGCCGGGCGGATCAGCAGGTCGATGGTGGAGGTACGGGTCGTGGATGGCGCGCTCCTCCTCGACGCCGACCCGCCTGGGCAGGGGCGATCAACACCGATTTGGTCACGAAGGGCGTGAGGGTCAGCGAGCTGTGCCGACCGCAAAAGGATGTGAGCTTGGCAGGAGCGAGGTTTCGGCAGGAGGATCGATGAAGGCGAGAGCGGAAGCGCGGACTGCGACCGGCGGCGTCGAGGAGAGTGGACGGAAGTTCAGTTGGAGGACGTTGGGGTTGTCCTGGCTGTGGCGGCGCTCACCTCGTTGCTGCTCATCCCTTTCAGGATGACTCTGCTGGGGCAGGGTGATGGGCCTGAGATACCCTTGTGGATACTCGTGGTCGGGACGCCCCATTCTTGCTCCGCCTGATGGTCGGAGGCTTCTAAAACCAAACACAAGATACTTGGAGCTGACATAGCGAGACGGGTTGAAGCGGTTGACGGAAACGTTAAGCAGTTTCAGCCAGGTGATGAGGTGTTCGGGGAAGCGGCTTGGGGGTGCAGAGTATGAGTTTGTTCTAAAATTGACATATGTCTACACCGGTTCTAGCCACTAAACTCTATGTCCCCTCACCTCGGCCTAAAGTCGTCCTCCGCCCACGCCTGATCGAGCGCCTCAACGAGGGCCTGCACCGCAAACTGACCCTCATCTCTGCCCCCGCCGGCTTCGGTAAGACCACGCTCCTCGGCGAATGGTCCGCCAGTTGCCAGCGACCGGCCGCCTGGCTTTCGCTGGACAAAGGGGATAACGACCCCACACGCTTCCTGGCTTACCTCATCACTGCTTTGCAGACGATTGCGGCAAATATCGGAGTAGGGGTGTTGGGTGCGCTCCAATCCCCTCAGCCACCACCGACCGAATCGATCCTGACGGCCCTGCTCAATGAAATCAACACCGTCGAGGACGATTTCGTCCTTGTCCTCGACGACTACCACGTTATCAATGCCAGAGAGGTTGACGATGCCCTCACCTTTCTGATCGAGCACCTGCCACCACGGATGCACCTGGTCATCGCCACCCGTGAGGATCCGCATCTACCCCTGGCCCGCTTACGCGCCAGGGGCCAATTGAGCGAACTGCGCGCCGCCGACTTGCGTTTTGCTCCTGGCGAAGCGGCCGAATTTCTCAAGGGGGTGATGGGCCTGGATCTCTCGACGCAAGACATCGCCGCACTGGAAGACCGCACCGAAGGCTGGATCGCCGGCCTGCAATTAGCCGCGCTTTCGATGCGGGGACATAACGACGCCACCAGCTTCATCCAATCTTTCACCGGAAGCCACCATTTCGTGCTGGACTATCTGGTCGAAGAAGTCCTGCAACAGCAGTCCGAGAGCGTCCAGACCTTCCTGCTGCGCACGTCTACCCTCGACCGCCTGTGCGGCCCCCTTTGCGATGCCGTTCTGCTCGATCACTCTGCTTCCGGCCAAGAAACCCTGGAATATGTCGAACACGCCAACCTGTTCCTCGTCCCCCTGGACAATGAGCGGCGCTGGTACCGCTATCACCATCTCTTCGCCGATTTGCTGCGGCAGCGGTTGCAGCAGAGCACCGCCTCGTCTACAGGGTATGAGGTGGGGGATGTGACCGAATTACACCGCCGTGCCAGCGTCTGGTTTGAAGACAACGGTCTGGAGATCGAAGCTTTTCAGAATGCGGCCGCCGCCAATGATGTCGAGCGCGCCGAGCGCCTCATTGAGGGAGAGGGAGTGCCCGTGTACTTTCGGGGTACAGTGACCCCTGTACTGAAGTGGTTAGAGTCGCTGCCCAAGACGGTATTGGATGCCAGGCCCTCGTTGTGGGTGATGTATGCCTCGGTGTTGTTGCTTGTCGACCACACCGCCGTCGAACAGAAACTCCAAGCTGCTGAAGCCGCCCTGCGAGGCACCGAACCAGACGACAGGACCCGGGACCTTGTTGGACGTATTGCCTCCATGCGGGCCACGTTAGCCGTCATTCAGCACGATATAGAGATCATCATTACCCAGTCGCGCCGCGCCCTGGAGTATCTGCACCCCGACAACCTGCCTGTTCGCACCGCCACTACCTGGACGCTGGGGCATGCCCATCAGCTCCAGGGAGACCGGGCCGCGGCCAGCCGGGCCTATGCCGAAGTCATATCTACCGGTAAGTCGTTTGGGGATTCCGTCTACACCATAGCGGCTACGATAAATCTCGGTCAATTACAGGAAGCAGACAACCAGCTGTCTCTGGCGACAAGGACCTACAGGCGCGTCCTGCAATTAGCAGGTGATCCGCCACAACCGATTGCCTGCGAAGCGTGTCTTGGCTTAGCCCGTATCTGCTACCAATGGAATGATCTGGATACCGCCCAACAGCACGGGCAACAATTTATCCAACTGACGCGACAGATGGGAAGCGTCGACTCCTTCGCTTCGTATGATGTGTTTCTCGCCCGCCTGAAACTTGCCCAGGGAGATGTGGCCGGCGCGGTCGCTATTCTAGCTAGGGCCGATGCGTTCGTGCGCCAGCACAACTTCGTGTTTCGGATGCCCGATGTTGCTGCCGCGCAGGTGCTTACGTTGCTTCACCAGGGCAATCTGGCGGCGGCCGCTCATCTGGCCGAGACGCACGAACTCCCCCTCAGCCAGGCCCGGGTACACCTGGCCCAGGGAGACGCATCCACAGCATTGGCGGCGCTGGAGCCATTGCACCGGCAGGCAGAAGCAAAGGGCTGGGAGGATGAACGGCTCGCGGTTATGGTTCTACAGGCGGTCGCTCTACAGGCGCATGGCGAAAAGGACGAGGCTGTGCAACTGCTGGGTGACGCGCTGGCGCTGGCAGAGCCAGGCGGCTTCATCCGTATCTTCGTCGATGAAGAGTTGCCGATGGCCCAACTACTAGCCGAAGCAGCCACGCGTGGGATTATGCCGGACTATATAGGTAGGTTGCTGGCTGTATTTGAAGTGGAGGCGCAAAAGAGCGAAGACAAATCTCATCTGCCCCCTGCGCCATCTGCCCAGTCCCTTATCGAGCCACTGAGCCAACGCGAGTTGGAAGTTCTGCGACTCATCGCCCAGGGGCTCTCGAATCGTGAGATCAGCGAGAGGCTCTTCCTCGCCCTGGACACGGTCAAAGGGCACAACCGCAGAATCTTTGGCAAGCTACTGGTCCAGAGGCGCACCGAAGCTGTGGCAAAGGCCAGATCCCTCAATATCCTCCCCCACCAAAACTAAAAACAACACCTCCAACCAACACCAAAGTGTCTGTACGTCAACACCGTACGGTAGCTATGCTCCTGTGTATGAAACAACGGCTACAAAAAGGTGCGGGGTAATGTCACACGAACTCAACCCAACAACTGATCCAAATCAACCGATGGTCTACCAGATCAGGATCAAGGGCCATCTGGGTCCTCAGTGGACCGACTGGTTCGGGGGCCTGAGCATCACGCTGGAAGACGACGGCGACACGCTCTTGACCGGCGCGGTGGTGGATCAGGCCGCGCTGCACGGGTTGCTGAGGAAAGTGCGTGATCTGGGAATGCCACTGATCTCAGCCATTCGCGTCAAACCCGGCCAGGCAAATGCGTCCGACGACAAACAGTACGTTGAGAGAGGAGAACGAACGATGACGACCAACGGAAAAACGAATACATACAGAAATACCGCAAGAATCGTGGGGGCGATGTACCTCGCGGGGTTCGTTGTGGGCATTGGAGGGATCGTACTCATCCAGTCCATTCTTGGTGCGCCGGATCATCTTGCCTCGCTTTCCGCGAGCAGCATGCTGCTGGCAATCGGCGCGGTGCTCTGGTTGATAGCCGTCGTTGGCGACGCCGCTCACGGGGTCCTGATGTTCCCGGTTTTGAAGCAACACAATGAGCGTATAGCCGTCGGCTACCTCGGCTTCCGGATCATGGACGCCCTCTTTATTGCCATCATGGTTCTCTTCATACTTATTCAAATACCCATAGGCAGCGAGTATCTGAATGCAGGAGCATCCGATGCATCCTACCTTCAAGCCCTGAGCACCGTGTTCATGCAGGCGCAGCTTGATGCCTACAACATCGCCATGACGACTCTTGGGATATCCGGTTTGATCCTTTGCTACTCGTTCTATAAGTCAAAGTTGGTTCCGCGGCTTTTGGCCGTCTGGGGCCTCGTTGGGTACGCGACCATCCTTTGCGGGTCCGTGTTGGAAGTCCTGGGGTTCAATCTGCTTTCGATCCACGCGATTCCGGGCGGCCTGTGGGAGGTGTTCATCGGGGTGTGGCTTATCGTCAAAGGATTCAATTCATCTGCGTTCGTTTCCGAGCCTGCCCAAGCAGTTATGAACGAGAGCGATAAAAGGAGTCTATCAAAAGCATGAAGTAACCAAATATACAGGTGGCCGGTCATCACCGTGATGACCGGCCACGTAAGGCACAGGGTAACGTCGAACAAAGGAGAGACATGATGAACTCACCGAAGCGCCTCGCGAGAATCGCCGGCGTTCTGTACCTGCTCGTCGCCATCTTCGGCGGCTTTGCCCTGGGTTATGTGTACCCCAAGATTTACGTCGCGGGCGACGCGGCGGAGTCGGCCGGGAACTTAATTGCCAACTCCGGACTCGTGCGTCTCGGCGTCGTCGCCGACCTGTTCCAGGCGACGGTCGTGGTCTTCGTCGCGATAACCCTCTACCAGTTGCTCAAGCACGTGAGCACGAGCGTGGCGGGCACAATGGTAGTCTTCGCCGCAATCGGCGTCGGCATCAACTGCCTCACCGCGGTCTTCGAGTTTGAGGGCTTGCGGGTCGCAACCGGCGCGTTGAACCTGGCCGCCTCCGCCGCCGCGGGTTCGAATGCGCTGGTGCTGCTCTTGCTCGACACCCAACACTATGGGGTCTTCGCTCAGCAGATATTTTACGGTCTGTGGCTGGTGCCGATGGGGTATCTCGTCTACAAGTCATCAGGGATGTTCCCCAAGTGGCTGGGCGTCCTGCTCGTCGTGGGGGCCGTCTGCTACCTCGTGGACTTGCTGTGGGTATTCCTGCTCCCCGACTTCGGCCAACAGATCCATGACTTCATCATCATCCCGTCAGCAATCGCGGAGATATCGATGGTCTTGTACCTGCTCATCATCGGCGTGAAGACCGTAAAGCCAAAAGACGTAGAGCCAAAAGATGAGCGCACTCCCGCCGACGAGCGCACCCCCGCCGTGGCGTGAACGCTACCGCACAGCGACGGCGGCCCTCTCCCGGCCGCCATCGGGTGCGAAATGACGACGTGCCTGACGACAAGCGACAAACAACGAAGGAGACAATCATGACCGTGAATATCCGCGACGAGATTGCTACGGGCCGGGAGGCCACGATGAAGGCTATCGTCCGAGACGAGTATGGCCCACCCGATGTCCTGGAACTCAGGGACATCGAAAAGCCCGGGATCGGAGATGAGGAGGTACTGGTCCACGTTCACGCGGCTGGCGTGGATCGGGGCGTCTGGCACGTAATGACGGGTCTGCCGTATCCCATACGCCTTGCGGGCTACGGCCTCCGCGCGCCCACGAACCCCATCATAGGCTCGGACGTTGCCGGGGTCGTGGAGGCGGTCGGCGAGAATGTGACCCGTTTCCAGCCGGGCGATGAGGTGTTCGGCATTGGGAAGGGCACCTTCGCCGAGTACGCGCTCGCTCGCGAGGACAAGCTCGCGCCCAAGCCCGCAAACCTCACATTCGAGCAGGCGGCGGTTGTCGCCATCTCCGGCTCGACCGCCCTGCAAGGCCTGCGCGATCACGGGAAGGTGCGCCCGGGACAGGAAGTGCTTATCATCGGTGCGTCGGGAGGCGTGGGCACCTACGCCGTGCAGATCGCCAAGGCGTTCGGCGCGCGGGTAACCGGCGTGTGCAGCACTGCGAAGGTGGAGATGGTCCGTTCCATCGGCGCCGATCACGTCATCGACTACACCAGAGAGGACTTCGCCAAAGGCGATCAGCGCTACGATGTGATCCTGGACATCGGCGGGAACTCGTCGTTGTCACGCCTCCGGCGCGCCCTCACCCCGAAGGGGACCCTCGTCATCACCGGAGGCGAAGGGGGCGGACGGTGGCTCGGAGGCACCGATCGCCAGCTGCGGGCGATGATGCTGTCCCCGTTCGTGGGCCAGAAGCTGGGCACGTTCGTCAATAAGGAGAACCACGAGGACATGCTCGTCCTCAAGGAGTTCATCGAATCCGGGAAGGTCGCACCGGTCATCGACCGTACCTACTCGCTAAGTGAGGTCCCCGAGGCCATCCGTTATCTGGAGGGGGGGCACGCTCGAGGAAAAGTCGTCATCACCGTGTGACACACGTCCTGCGACGGATCGGGTCAACACGGCAACCAGGCAGACAAGAGAGCCGACATGCGCCTCTTGCGCATCGAGGCGTCAGTTTCCTGCCCCAAAGGCAGGTTGGAAGGGAACTGAAATGACGGATCATTCGACAAACACGAGACGGCCCACAGCCGACATATCCCAACGCAAGGTTGCGCTAACGGCAGCAATTGGCCTGCTCGTCCTGGCGCTGCTGGCGCCCTTCGCACTGTTTGGTGTGCTTCAGAATCTCGTCGTGCCCGCAGATGCGGCGGCAACGGTCGAGAACATCACTACCTCCGAGGGGTTCTTCCGCGCCGGCATTGCGGCCTTCCTGATCGTGATCATCCTGGATGTCGTGGTCGCCTGGGCGCTGTATGTCCTGCTGAGGCCAGTCAACCGTACCCTCGCGCTCCTGACGGCATGGCTGCGGTTGGTCTTCGCCGCTGTATTCGGATACGCGTTGGTGAATCTTCTCGACGTCGCGCAGCTCGTGGGCCACGCTGAACAGTCAGCGCTGCAAGGGGAGCAGCTCCAGGCGCAGGTGATGTCATCCATTGCTTCGTTCGACAACGGCTGGATCTCCATTGCCTTGGCGATCTTCGGCCTCCATCTCTTGGGCCTTGGATACTTGCTGTTTAGGTCAGCGCATTTCCCCGGGTTCCTCGGTGTTCTCGTGGCCATCTCCGGTGGCGGATACCTGGTCGATTCGTTCGGCACGGTCCTGGTCCCTGACTACGCGTTGAACATCGGCGCGTTTACATTCGTTGGCGAAGCGTTGCTCATCTTCTGGCTGTTCTGGAGAGCCATCAAGGGATTCCCATCCGAATCGGAGAGCCCTGGCGCACAGGTGACGGAGCAACGGCTCACGCAGCCGACCACCCTGGTCCCATGAGCCGCTGAACGACGCCAAGGGGCTAACGATGGGTGTCACACCTCCAGATGGCGTTGCCGTGCAGTTCCAACTCACCGGCCTTTAGCGCGCGCTCGTACCGGGAGATCTGATCAGGGTCGACGGCGTCGGAATGGCCGTAGGGCACCTTCTCGCCATCCAGATAAACGCCACTGCTTAGGACCCACACTTCTCTGTTGAAGATGTCAAGGTCGAGGGCGTCCGGGTCGGAGAGCAGCTCCCTCAGCTCACGGCCATGGGAGGCTACATGTCTATAGAGCAGGCGAAAGTAGGCGAGGTGGCGGCGCAGCAGTGTTTGCAGCCAGGGCTGACCCTGGTGCAGCGACGCTTGGATTCCAGGTCTTGTCCGTCCACTCTATCGCCGTTTTCGTGCTCGCCATCGTACTCCTCCCGTGCGTATCTCTCCGCTGTAGCCGTTCGCCGTAGATGTGCGCTGTTCACTACCCACTTCTTCTGGGTGGATGGATAACGTTCACCACCCTCCCCTGCACCACTACCTCCTCCGCCGGCGCCACTATGTCCTTGTGCTCACCGTTTTCGGCCCTGAGCCTCACACTATCTCCCCCGGCCCCCCGCTCCCTGAAGAGCCTCTTGACGGTCACCTCTTCCCCACCTCTGAGGAGCGCCACGACCACCTCACCATCCGGTGGGTTCTCATCTTCTTCAACCACCAGGATGCTCCCATCCCCTATCCAGGCCCCCGTCATCGACTGACCGGTTACCCTCAAGAGGTAGCGAGCCCTGCCACTTGCGCGCGCCACGAGAAGCTCCGCAACCAGTGAGTACGCTTCGTCTCCAACCGCTATGGCCTCAAGACCCCGTCCCGCGGCGACCCGTCCAAGCATCGGCGCCGAGGACAGCGCCCCCCAACCCTTCTCGGTGAGCTTTATGACCCGCTTCTTGCGCCCCGGCGCTTGCCCCGGTGATCGTCCCGGCGAGCGCTCGATGTAGCCGTCCGCCTCCAGGGTGCCGAGGTGATGGTGTACGGTCTGAGAGCTCTTGAGGCCCACCGCGGAGCAGATCTCCCGCTCGGATGGCGTCTCCTCACCGTCACGCTTCCTGCTCGCCAGAAAGTTCAGGATCTTCAAACGCCTGGGATGCAACCCTTCTCCCATACAACGTACTCTAGCTGATCTCTAACGTGTAATCAAACAGATGCTTGACGAGAGGAGTGAAATGGCGCTAGAGTGAAGAAGAAAAAAGATAAGAGGAGCGTCCCCGACCGGGTCCTCCGAAAGACCGGCCCTCAGTGACCAAACCGAGCGGTCTTCGGAGGATATAGCGAAGTATGCGGTGGACGGGAACGCTCGCCCTTACACGGGTATTTTACCGGGTTGGGACGGGTTTCTCACCCCCGGATGTCTCCGGCGAATGCCTTGGCAAACACATGGGCGGACGCTAAGGCGGGACGCCAAGGCGGGAGCCTCCTCTGGAGGGGAGCAAACCGTGGAGGCGAGCGTCTCGGAGATACACAACTACCCAAAAAGACCCGCGGACTTCGAGGAGCCGCTGTTTCACGGCCCGGGGAGCAGGCGGGCGCTGATGGAGCACTTCCTGAAAGCTCCCTGGCTCTCGCGCGCTTCGGAGCTTGCGGAGGTTGGCGGGTTGGCGTCGGGTGTCCCGTCGGGCTTCCCGACGAGTGTCCCTGCGAGTGTACCGGGAGGAGGCACAACCGCTGTTCACCGCCGGGAGGAGCGGGCGTATGTGCTGGCGCGGCCGGACGGCGCGGTGTACCTGGTGCGCGGACACGGATGCGGAGTCGGGTCTGGCAGAAGATACTGCAGGACCCGGAAGCGACGGGTACTCCGCGTGATCGAACGCTGGCGGGAGGTCCGTGGATGGTGGTCCGATGAGGGGGGCGCGGACCTGCTGCTGTTCCGGGTCGAGCTCTCCGGTGGAGCGGTGGTGGACCTTGCGCTCGAGCGCTCTTCTGGAGAGTGGATCCTCACCGGGATCTTGGATTGATGGATTTCTCCCACCTGCATACGCACCTGCACGTCAAAAGCGGCTTCTCCTATGGATATGGGGTGGCGACGCCCGAGGAGCTCGTTGTGGCGGCCTCCCGGATGGGCTACGAAGCCCTAGCCATTACCGACCGAGACGGCCTGTACGGTGTCCCCCGCTTCCTTCGAGCCTCCGAAGATGCGGGCATCTCCCCCATCGTCGGCGCCGAGGTTTCGATGGAGGGCGGTAGTCACGTAGTGCTGCTTGCCGAGAGCATGACTGGCTACCGCTCTCTTTGCAGGCTCATCACCTCCTACCGGACCTACCGGATGGGATCGGGCCTTTCCGCGCTGCAGCGGCGCAATCCGGTGTGTCCCCTGAAGACTCTCCTGGAGCACACGGAGGGCCTAATCTGTCTTACAGGAGCAATCCCCTTTGGCTTCCTCGCCCGGCGTATTCTGACCAGCGAGTCTCGGAAGAGAGTGCGCGCTGAGATGGCCCTGCTACGTGAAGCGTTCGGAGTGGACAGACTCTACGCCGAGCTTACCGACGACGGTACGGCCGGCTCAAGGAGAAGGATGCGTGTGGTCGAGACCTTCGCCGGGGAGTGCGGCGTTCCGACTCTGGCTGCCCACGAGGTTACCTACCTCTCCCCCACCGATCACCGCCTGCACGAGGTCCTGGTGGCCGCAACGAACCTCACGGCGCTGCCGGGACCAGGATACCGTCCCACCGACCGGCTCTATCTGGCTCCGCCCGAAAGGATGCACAAAATCTTCGCCGACCGGCCCGAGGCTCTTTCGAATACCGCGGAGGTGACGGAGCGGTGCGCGGGGCGGTGAAGCTCTCGGGAGAAGTCCACATGCCGGCGGTGGTTCTTCCAGGAGGGGAGGACCCCGCACGCAAGCTCCTCAGCCTCGCCGTCGCCGGAGCGAGGAGGAAATACCGTGTAACTAAGGAAGTGAGCGCTGAGGAGATCAAAGCTCGCTTGAGAAGAGAACTCTCCTGCATAGCCGGGCTTGGTTTCGTCCCGTACTTCCTGATCGCCCACGAGGCAAAGGAGATAGCGATGGAGAAGGGAATACCCGTGACGGGGAGAGGGAGCGCTGCGAACTCTCTGGTCTCCTACTGCCTGGGCCTCACCCAGCCCGAACCTTTTGCGAACGATCTCCTGTTCGAGAGGTTCATGCACGAGGGGAGGCGAGATGCTCCTGACATAGATTTAGACTTCTGCTCGAAGCGCCGAGATGAGGTCCGTTTCGAGATGATCCAGCGCTACGAAAGTAATGGCGTCGCCGAGGCCGCAACGGTCCAGACCATGTCCCTCCGGGGAGCCGTGCGCGTCACGGCGCGGGCACTCGGACACTCTCCCACAGAGATAAACGATCTCTCACACCACGTACCGACCCGCTTCCGAGACCGGGAGAGGACCTACGCCGGCCTCTCGGGCTGGGAGGAGGCACTCGCGGAGCCCGCAATGGGCGACCATCCCTTGCAGGACACAACGAAGTACCGGCTGCTCCTTGAGCTTTCTGCTCGTCTCGTCGGACGAAACCGCGAGGCCGGCACCCACAACGGCGGCATGGTCTTCGGCACCGCAGGTCACCACCTCTCGGAGCTCGTCCCGCTGGAGCCCTCGGGAACGGAGGGAATATTGAGGTGCCAGTATGACAAGGACGACCTGGAGTACGTCGGTATCCCCAAGCTAGATCTTCTCGGCCTCCGGATGCACACGGCCCTTGCGGAGGCCGGCAAGCTCGCCTCCAAACGCATGGGCATAGAGATAGATCCCTACGACCTCCCGCCAGATGACAGGGAGACCTATGCGCTGATCCGAACTGGTCGAAACGCCGGTATGTTCCAGCTAGAGAGCCCAGGACAGATGCACCTCTCCCGGCGCCGGGGGCCGAGGCGCTTCTCGGACATCGTCGCGTCGATCTCTCTGTTCCGCCCCGGTCCGGTACTCGGAGACCTCGTCACGCCCTACGTCCTCCGCGGAAACGGCGAAGAGCCCCACTCCGTAGTGCTCCCGGAACTGGAGGAGATACTACGTCCGACCTACGGGGTCCTGATCTTCCAGGAGCAGGTCCTGGCCGTCGCAAACCGGGGGGCGGGCTTTACTCTGGCCGAGGGAGACCTCCTCAGGCGCGCCATGACCAAGGACCGCGGTCCCGGCGCGATGGCCCGGATGAGGGAAGAGTTCGTACGCCGCGCCGTGGATCGGGGCGTTAGTGAGCCTAACGCGAAAGAGATATTCTCCTGGATGGAGGGGTTCGCCGCTTACGGCTTCTCGGCCGCTCACGCCGCCTCCTTCGCCGAGCTCTCCTATGCAAGCGCCTACATGAAGCGCCACTACCCGGCCGAGTTCTTCTGCGGACTGCTGAACGCCCAGCCGATGGGCTTCTACTCTCCGAGAACTCTCGTCAACGAGGCGCGAAGGGAAGGTATCCAGATCCTGCCTCCCGACTTGCATCTCTCTGGCGAGGGCTTCACAGCGGAAGACGACGGCACAGCCATCCGGGTGGGGCTCAAGTATGCGAAGGGGCTCTCTCAGAGAGCTATCTCCTCCATCCTCGAAGAGCGCAAGAAGAAGCCTTTCGTTTCGGTCGCAGACCTCTACTCCCGAACGGAGATCGGACGCGACCAGTTGCAGAGCCTGGTTAAGGGCGGTTTCCTCGATACGCTATCCGGGACCGGCTTCGGGACCAGATACAGCCCTGGAGAGCGGGGTGCGCTGCTTGCCGAGGCTCGCACTCTGACCAGGAAGCCGTCCCGAAGCCGGCAGGAAGAGCTGCCGCTTTCGCACCCCGCGAGCTGGTGGGAGCGGAGGGAAGGCCCAAGGAGCCACGGAGCGGGGTTCGTGCCGATCAGCGCCGAAGGCGGGGAGAGGATGGAGTGGGAGGCTCTCTCCCTCAACGTCTCTGGCCACCCCCTCTCCCCCTACCGGACGGCCCTGAAGGGACTCGGCGCCGTGCCAAGCGTGCAGATACTCGACCTTCCCCATGGCCGGCGCGCGAGGGCTGCGGGGTTCCTGGAAACCTTACAGCGGCCCCCTACCAGGAGCGGCAGGCCCGTTTACTTCCTCCTGATCGAGGACGAGGCGGGCCTCCTTCAGGCCACGATATTCGAGAAGGTCTACGAGCGCTACGGTCACGTACTCCACCAGAGCGGTGCGTTCCTCCTGGAAGGGAGGGTCGAGCGGGACCTCAGGCGTGGACACTCCTACCTGGTGGAGCGAATCTCCGATCTTGGTAAGGCACTCGCAAACACCAAGGAGAGTCGCGCACCGGAGCCTCGGGTCGCATCCTCCTCGGGAGTATTTATCCGGGCCGGGCGAGGCAAGCGCCGTGGGAGTAGGGCCGGATGAGCGGGATCTCCGGCCCTACTTGCAGATGCGGCGAAGTCGCCGCCAACTCTCACAGAGGCTTCAGATCCCGCACCCTGAACAAGCGGCTCTGGCGCAGCACGCGCTCGCTCTCTGGCTCCGCTACCGACCACGCCACCTTCGCCAGCGCATGCGTCGAGGAAGCCCCGTGCCCGGTAGATATCTCCTCCACTATGGGTACCTCGACGAGCCGATCAGGGATGCCGTACCAGTCCGGTAGTCGCACCCTCTGGCCAACAAACACCCTATGTGGCTCCATAAAGACATTGTAATGGCCAGAGCTTCCGAGGGGGTGGCATCCCTAGTAGAGTTGCCTAGATAGGACTGCGAGATCTCATCCTGAACCTGTCCGTCGACCTCATGCGTGACATTAAACTGACTTAACCCTCTACGATACTCAACTTGAGGTAGGTTAAGACTTTCTCCACCGTATCGTATGCTTCGCACCAAGACAACAGGATTTCGTCCCGGCTCTCGCGCGAGGAGGTCCGCAGCCTCTACGACCGACCTGCTGAATGAGTAGCGCGTCCGCACACAACCTCCGTTCTCTAGCCTGCCTCGAGTTCTACCGGCCGGAGGGCAAACACCGAACCGGAAGGGGCAGGCCGGGCTCAGCATTGGAAAGCGGCCAGACACCCGTATAATCTTGTTTGTAAGGAGGTTTCGGTTGCAAGCGGAGCCACACCAGGAACTCATCGACATCGAGCGTATAGACCTCGATCCGATCACATATGGTTTCTCGGGCGTCATCGTCGAGCTCTTGCGCGAAGGGGACTCCTACGTCGTGCTCCAGAGCGTGGACGCTACCGGCAACCTTCTGCTGCGATTCGTCACTAATAGCGGGCAGAGGGCGCTTGAGGTCTTTGAGAACGGGAAGAGCACCCCGGCCGCTCGATAACCGGAAAACCGGAACCTCCCGCCGGAAGAGACTCCATGAAAACCAGAACCAGCCCGGCAGCTCGCACGCTTGGGCTATGAGGATCGATCAAGCCGCGCGTCACCCCGCGCACTTCGCTCCGAATAGACCTACGAAACTTCACCCTGGATCTAACCTTCAACCTGTGACGTGGCATGAGGGTGACCTGAACCTCTTCGGCACCCAACTTGAGATAGGCTATGCCCTCTGTCCCGAGCCGTATCTTGGGCAACAAAGTCACAGGTTAGCGGGCAACATAACCTCTCTTTGCGAAGATTCCACAAGATGACGAGCACACACCAAAGGCAGCCACCATCTCTGGTCTCTACGCGTGTAGCACATGCGCGTTCTCGCTCCTTCCTTGGCGAAGCCAGCCACGTCTTTCTAAATGAGGGACACCCAACAGTATGCGAATGGCTTGAGCAACCTCTTGAACAGACAGGGCTCCAACTCTCAGCAGGACGTGCACCAGGCTCCCTCCAACTCCGTTGCCCAGCCAGCGCCTGCATCCCACCCGACTCCCTCGGATCAACTTCCAGCCGGTGGTTCAGGAGTGTCGCCAGACGCTGCCCCCTCAGTGCCTCAAGCGCCTCAGACAGCCCCGGCTAACCCATAGCCTCGAAACTCCGCTCTTTCAGAGGTTCCAGAGGGCCAGCTGCTTGCGTTTACCGCTTCATATTCCGGGGACCTCTGCCAACGTTCGGGAGGACACGTATGCCTCCCGCTGCCAAGGCCAGCCCGTTCCTCCGACGTGGAGGGCGCCATCATCCAGCGTCTTCTCGGAGCCAGCCGCGGCCGTCCGGACCGGCACGCCATCTACGCGATCCATCCGGGGCACGGTGAGCCGGAGCTCGGGAGAGGCGGGGGCGCGGACCGAGTCAGTTGCGTGGAGCTCGCGGCACCGTAGAGGCCGAGGCGGCCGCGCCGGGAGCGTTCCCGGCCCCGGCGCCGTAGAGGAAGGAGCCACAGCGCGGCAACGGTGCGCAGCACGCTAGAACAGGCGACGCAGGGGGCACGTAACCGGCGGCTTGGTGCGCGAGGCCGCTTTCTCAAGGTCTTTGCCGCAGGCTTTGCCACGGGCGTCCCTCGGCCAGGGTGAGGTAGCGTTTCAGGCCGTCGGAGAAGACCCGGCTCCTGCCGCCGGTGGGACGGCGCATGGCCCAGAAGAACGGGTCGGAGTTAGAGAGTATCAGGCGCTCTCCGAAGATTTCGGCAAGCTCCAGGATCACCTCCTCGCGGGCGACGCCGTGAGCGATCAGACGCCAGGGTGTCAGCTCGGCCACCCGGCGCAGGAACTCGACACTCTGGCGCTGGTAGGTCGCCCTCGCTCCCTCGACAACCTGCATGTTTACGCATACCGTGTGGACGTTGGAGGCGCTGAGGGCTTCTATCTGCTCGAAGAGCTGTTTCTCCGAGACGTAGGAGAGGAGGGGTATGATGGTGTGTCCGGCGTCGTGAATCTCCTGGGCCGCGACGTAGGAGCGCCTGAGGGAGTGCATGATCTCGAAGGATGAGTCGTCCAGGTAGAGAGAGTAGTTTACGGCTACGATGGCATCGAACTGTGAGAGCCACTCCGCCTCCCAGAAGTCCGCGCCGCGCGTCCAGATCGGCTCCAGGTAACGGTCCTCGCTGAAGAAGTTGAGGATCAACTGCGAGCCTTCCGGGAAGAAATCCCGCACGCAGTAGGCTACCTCTCTGGGATGGCCGTTTGAACGGATCAGGTCGTTTATGGCGATGGTGTAGGTCCACGGGGGGAGATGCGTTCGCATCTTCTGCTGGATCTTGACGCTCGGCACGTAGCGTGGCAGGGAGAGCGACGGCTGGTCCCTCAGGTCGGCCCAGAGATCGAGGGAGCCAACGTCGTGCATCCAGAGCTCCAGCGACTCGTGAGACCGGCACTTGGTCCCGCAGGACGAGCATCCGAGCGCGTCGCACGAGCACCACGAGCAGCCGTCGTCCTTGCGGCATCCTTCGCATATCCCGCGCAGGGAGCAGGTGGCGCACCCGGCCTTCGGCTCCGAGTAGCGCGGCCAGGGCCTTACCGGATGGCCGCCAACCTCCTCGAAAACACCGAGGTAGGCGGGATCCCCGGTTCGAGCCTTGGGGGCCGTCCTCGCGTCCAAGCTACATCCCCGCCTTCGACGCGCCGGCTGGGGCGTCTGATGGCTTCTCGTACATCATCTCAGAGATCATGCTGCCGGGGATCAAGCTCCGGTGGCCGGAGCCGGGGGGTCCGAAAAACCGCCGGATGAGGCGTCTGTAGAGCGCCTCGGCCTCTTCCTGTTCCAGCGCCTCGACGTAGCGCCACATCTCGTCAACCTCAGCCGCCGTCCGCGCGAACGACAGCCCGATCGACTGGCGCAACTCGTGGTCGTTGAAGGCCATGAGCCCCGCCAGAACCCCGAGCCGGAGGTAGCGTCGCTTTTGATCCCCGGTTGCCTCGAGCTCCAGGCCTTCGGGCGGAAGGTACTCCTCGCGGAACTCCAGCGCGGTTGTCGGGGTAGGGTCCGTGTTGGGGATCCTGATTTCCGTTGGGAACTCGGTTTTGGCGTCATCTCCTTGAAGGTGCTCGACGACGTAGCGATCCAGCTTCCGGACCGAGAGCGCCTCCCTGACAGCGCGTCCGGCGAATACGAGCTGGGCCTCCCAGTCGTCCTTGAGGCGCCGGAACAAGACGTTACCGTGGCCGGGGGAGATCTTCGCCAGATGGATCTGCTCCTGGACCAGCGGGGCGAGCTTGAGCAGGTTCAGCCGCCGCCTCACCTCGGAGGCGTCCATGCCGAACTCGGCGGCAACCTCTTTCTGGGTTTTTCCGTCCTCGACCAGGATCCTGCGGACACCTGTGGCCTCCTCTATCGGGGAAAGGTCCTCCCGCTCCAGGTTCTCCTGGAGTTGCAGCCGCCTTACGTCCGCGTCGGAAAGAGGATCCCGCACCTCTACCTGTATGTTCTCCCAACCGAGGGAGCGGACCGCCGCGTGCCGCCGGTGTCCGATGGCGAGCTGCAGGTTGCCCTCAAGCCGCGGGTGCGGCCGCGCGATCGGCGCGGCGAGAAGCCCGTCCTTCGCGATGCCGCGGGCGAGCGAGGCGACCTGGGCGGCGCTCAACCGGCCGCGCCGGACGTTACCGAAGTCCGCCAGGACCGTCTCGAGCGAGACCTCGATGAGCCGGGCGGCCACTAGGCCTCCGTCGCGATCGACGGCGTACCGGACAGTATCACCCGAACCTTCCGCCGGACCTCATCCATACAAAGCGGGAGGAGAAGGCCCGCCAGGGTCGGCCGGGCCGCCGCCAGCAGGACGGTCCTAACCTGAAGAGCCTGGCACCAGATGAGCGAAGCCTCGGTCAGGATCCCACGCCGACTCACAAAGGGGAGGCCATCGAGCGTCTCGAGCGCCATGGCGTAGGGAAGCCGCCGGGCTCCCGCGTGCCGGGCGACTAGGGCGGCCAGTATCCGCTTGTAGTGCTCGTCGGAGTTGTCCGCCAGAATGAGAATGCCGCTCATCGCCATCTGCTGGCAGATCCTGTCTCCACGAGGCCGCCTCCGAACGCCGGACGCCGGCGGCCTCACGCCTCCCGAGGCGCTCATCGGGCCTCCCGCCCTTCAGCGGGGACGACCTCTAGCAGCCCGAGGGACTCTCCGGACCGAACAGGTCGTTGTAGTCGTCCTCGGAGCCTGCCTCCCGAACCCCCACTCCGCAGTAGGCCCACCGATTGTCCTCTATCCGCTTGAGGAAGACCCCGAAGTCTACCCGCGTACCGGCCGGGGCGTCCACGAACACCTGTGCCAGGGTGCTCCCTGCCACGTTGGTGTATTGCACGTCGGCCCTTGAAGCGTCCACGTCTCCCTCGGAGAGATCCTCCTCCCGGAGCCGGGCGGTTACCCCGTCGGTCCACTGTTCCTTCGAGGAGCCGTACAGGGACTTCAGGTTGCCGGTTGCATGCTCGTAGAGAAACTGGTAATCCCTGGCGTATACCGCCCGGGTAACCGCCCGCGAGAGGTCGTCCCGGTCCGCCGCGACGCCACCGCCTCCGGAAGCTCCACAACCGATGGTAAGCGCCGCCGAGACGGCCAGCAGGCAGACGATCCTCCCTACCCTCGCGCCCACAGCTCTCCCTCCTTCCGTAGCCTACAGCGTCCATCTAGCTCCGCCTTGGAGCCTGGAGGCGCCTACGGTGTGCAATAGTAGTAGCCGCCACGCCGAGCAAAGCAAGTCCGGCCACGGCCGGAACGGCCGCCCAGAGGCGGGAACCGCCCGTGTCAGGCAGCATGGGGACGGAACCCTCGGAGGTCTGCTGCGCCGGCAGCGCCGCGCGGATCCCCGCCGGGAGCGTCGCGGAGCGGTTGACGGTCGTGGTCTCCTCCCCCACGCCACCGCCGGTCGTGTTCTCCTGGCCGTTCGTCGTGCTATCGCTTTCGGACGGCGCATCCTTCGCACAATCGAAGACCGCGACCTCGTAGGCGGCGTTGGCCGATGTCACGTTCACGAAGAAGCTGCCCGGGCCGTGCGGTATACGAGTGTCGTAGGTTCCGAGCGATTTCTGCTCGTAGCCGTCGACCTGCTGGTCCGTCTCACCGTCGACGACGTTCACCGCCAGCATCGCCGAACCAGCCTCCGCTCTGCGCAGATTCGTCCGGACGACGAACGACCCGCCGCTGACCTCGAACCCAGGGCTTCGGGCATCCGCGACACCCGCGAACCGGTCGAGGACCGGCGCGGCTCCGGGACAGGCCTCGGGCGCCGGTTTCAACAGGTCAGCCTCCGAGAGGGCGCTGTCCTCCGAAGCCGTATTCTCGGGGGCCGTGCTCTCGGGGATCGTCTCCTCAAGAGAGGTGGTCGTCTCGGGAGCCGCCTCCTCCGGGGAGGCTGTAGTCTCGGCCGAGAAATTGGTGCTCTCATGCGGAGTATCCCGCGCGGTGCCCGCATCGGTCGTCTCCCGTTGACCGGCGTCTGCGGCCCATAGACCGCGCCCACGCTCTCTCGCATCCGCCTCGGCCGACTTGAGGCAATCCTGGTACTTGTCGTTTGGCTCTATAGTGAGAACCCTCGCGTAACCTTCCTCCAGAAGCGTCAGGTTGTACATCTCGGAGGCATCCTCGGTCCAGACGTAGGCGAGCAGATGATGGTGAGGATCTTCGGGATCCTCGCCTATCTGGAGACTGACGTTCTTATCTTCTAACTCTTTGGCGGTGAACGCCGCCGCTTCCTTGGCGTAAGGCTCCGGCCGCCCGTTCTTGCCATCGAGCTCGGGGGTATCCACGCCGATGAGACGTACGGTGTCCATCCCCTGGACCTTCTCGGTGAGCTTGATCGTGCGACCGTCGATAGCCCGCTCGACCGTCGCCGACGGCGCGTCTTTCGGAGGCGACGCCGGGCAGTTGGACGCATCGCTTTCCGGCGCGGTGCTCTCGGGCGAGGTGCTCTCCCCGAAGGAAGTCGTCTCCTCTTGGGGTGTGGTCTGGCCGCCGACGCTGTCGTTAGAAGTTCCTTTATCCTTGCCGCAATCTCCGACGCTCAGAGCACCGACCCGGACGCAGCCGTGTCCGGCGTAGACGGAATCGCCGATACTGACCTCGCCGTCACCGACCTTCATGCCGTCCTGGTCGACCGTCCCGTCGTTCTGGGAGATCGAGGTCGTTTCCCGAGCGTGTACCGGACCTGCGAGGAGGCCCAATGCCATAACCAGGATCACCGCCAGGGTGGTAGACAGTGTGAGAGATAGCCTAATTGCGTGATGGAACATCGTGTTTCTCCTCCCCGCCGGGCTCGTCGGCCCTTCAGGTTAGTTACGCGCATCATCAACGTCCTCCCTAACTCGTGGATGCAAGCGGGCGGCGTGGGTGGTAGCGTTGTGGCTTCCGTTAAAGACGTGGCCGGCCTCGACCAGGCTGCTAAGACCTAGAGTAAGTTTGAAGACCGGCCAGAAGATCATTAGCGGTTCTGACCTAGCGCCTAACCTGTAGGGTTACGGTCGTCCAGTCGTAGCCGCCTCTGCCGTCCTTGACCTGATAGTGGAACGAAGTCCTGCCCGAGAAGCCTCTCTTCGGTGTGAGTCCGAGCCGGCCGTTGTCGTAGCAGTTGACGTAGACGCCCTTCGCCTGGGTACACTGGTTGACGGAGCGGACGTCGCCGTCGGCGTCGGTGTCGTTCTTCAGAACGCCCGCCGCCTCGACGGTGCGGTGCGTGTCCATCTTCATGTAGTAGGAATCGGGACGGGCTACGGGTGCGTCATTAACCGGGCCTACCTCTATGTTGACCTGCCCCTGGGCTTTCGCGACGTGAGGATCGGTGACCTCGATGGTCATTACGTCCGTACCGTTGTAGTTGGCCGCCGGAGTGTAGGAGCCGGATCCGTCCGGGTTGACGGTCGCCGTACCGTGGTAGGGACCGCTCAACTTCTTCACGGTCAGCTTGTCGCCGTCGACATCCTTCGCAGCGGCCATTACGCCCGGAGCATCGAACGAGAGGGTCTTGTCCTCCGTGGCGTGGAGTGTCAGGTCGCCTATCGTGGGGGCGTCGTTTACGGAAGAGATGCTGATATACACCCTCGCCCAGCCGCAGTTGCGCGGGGTGCCGACCTCGCAAGCCCGGTAGTTGAACGCGTCGTTGCCGTGATAGTTCTTGTTCGGAACGTAGTTTATGGAGCCGTTCTTCGCGGCCCGGAGTTCGCCGTGAGACGGCCGTGTGGTGAAGTTGACGCTCAGAGGCCCGTCGCGGTCCACGTCGTTCCTGAGCAGCCCAGGCTTACCGACGATCAGCGCGTGGTCCTCGCTGACCTTGAAGTGGTCGTCGCGGGCCACCGTCGGGGAGGCGAACGCCACGGTGGCCGCCATCGTCATGGACAACATCATCGCCAGTAACCCGGCGAGAAGCACCTTACCGGTGCGTCCTATGGTCATCATGTGCATGTGCTTCTTTCTCTCCTCTTCATGGCTTTCTGTCTATGTCCCGCAAGTGCTCGTCGGTGTGTTTTCTCCTAACGACCACCCCCTCCCCCGCCGCTCCCGCTGCTGGAGGTAACGGAGACCTGGTTTGTCGCGCCCTCCGGCGACGTCTGGGTGACCGCCTGCTGCTGAACGGCCGGCTGGGACGCTGGAGCCGGTGCGGGGACCGGAGCCGGTGCGGGGACCGGAGCAGGGGCTGGAGCCTCCTGGACCTGCGGAACGGGGGCTGCCGTGGTTGCCACCTGCGGGGCCGGCTCCAGTTGCTGGGTTGGGACCTGGGGCGGCGGCGGGAGATGCTGGGTAGGGACCTGCTGTACAGGTTCCACGTTCTGTTGCAGCGGCGCCTGCTGCTGTACTGCCGCCTGCTCCGCTGCCACCTGCTCGGCGGCTGCTTGTTGCGCCGCCTGCTCTGCCGCTGCCGCCTGCTGGGTGAGTGCTTGCTGCTGCACCGACGGGGCTTGTTGGACGACTTGCTCTTGCACGACTTGTTCTTGGGCGACCGCTGGTTGTACTGCTGTCTGTACTACTGATTGTGCCGCTAGCTGTTGCGCCTGCCCGGCGGGAGCCTGCTGTACGCTCTGCGGTGCTTCTGAGTAGCCGGATGGAGGCTGGTGGCTCGTCGGGGAAGGTCCGGCCACGCCAGCCGGACTCGGACCGGCTGGCTGGTTGGTTACGGCGGCGGGCTGCGGAGCGGACGCCTGGGTTTCCGGCCTGGGCGCTGGTGCTGCGGCCTGCGCGGTTGGCGTCGGGGCTGGCGGCTGGACTGGGGTCGGGGTTAGCGTCTCGGCGGGCTTCGATCCGCCGGCGATGGCCGTCTGGACGATACGCTTGGCCCTGGAGACCAGGACCTTGCTGAAGTGGACCTTTTCGGGTTTTATGGCGCCGGCCTCGACCCCTATTGCCATCCCTTGCTCGAACGAAAAATGACCCTTGGCGACGCGCTCCAGCTTGCGGCCGGGAAGAACCTTCTCGACCACGTAGTCCCCTCCTTCGGGCCTGACGCGCATTCTGGGCTCCTCCACCGATGGGACCGATGGGACGGGCACTCCGCGCTTGGAGGCTTCTTGAGTGCTCCGGCTAGAGTCCTTGCTAGAGTCCTTCTCAGGGCTCTCCTCGGCCTGCGCGTCGGAAGGCGATACCGGGTTCCTGGCCGGACCGTCGGCCGGGTTCTCGGTTGAATCCTTCGCCGAACCGGGCTTATCCTCCTGTCCGTCCAGAGGCGCGGGCTGGACGGTGACCGCTAAAGGGGAAGGCGTCCCCTCCGAAGATCCGCTCGTCTTCTGGACGTTGGCGGTCTTCTCGATGTGTAGCTCTTTAGAGCCGCCGTCGTTGTTCTGGGAGCGCTCTACCGGAGAGGGGGCGTCGCTTTGCGGGTGGTCCGTGGCTTGCTTGGTCTGGTGCGGGGGGTCAGCCTGATTGTGTCCCTTTGCGTCGTCTTTGTTGTCGTTGCCCTTGTCCGGGGTTGGCGTAGTCTGCTCGGGAGAGGCCATATTCTCAGGCGTGCTATCGCTCTTTTTTACGTCCAGTGTGCCGCCATCCGTGCGCTTCAGACGCTGAATGGGATCCTCGGGAGCGGGGCGGGGCTCTGCTTGACCGCCCTTGTCGTTTTGCCCGTCATGGCCGGTGGCGTCGTTACGTGGCTTGGAAGACTCCGTCGTGGCCGGCGGGTCCGACTGCGGCTTGTGCCGGGGTGGGGCGGGCGTGCCGCCGTTGTCCGTGGGCTTCGGGGCCTTGGCAGGCTCCGGAGAAGGATCGTCCTTGCCCTGCTGTTCGTTGTCTGCAGCCGGGTCCCGCGGGGCCTCCTGGGGTGTCGGGGTACTGGCATCAGGGGCCGCGTCCGGAGACCATTTCGTGCCGGGGTCGGTCGGGGTGTCTTCGGCCGGAGGCTGCTCCGCGGAGGACCGGTCCTCGGACGTTTGATCGGACGATCGCTCGGACGCGGGATCGGCGGTCGGGTCGGTCTGAGCTACTTCGCCGGAGTCTCCGGAATCCTCCGGTCCCTCAGCCTGGTCCGGGTGACCGCTGTCCGGAGAAGCACCGTCTGGAGGAGCGCCGCCGGGAGTCCGGGGGGGAGTCTCCTCGGAGGAGTCACCGCCCAACTGGTCCTGTACCGCCTTCGTGACGCCCGTATCGTCGCCGGTCTCCACATAGCGGTCGACCGCATCTTGTACGTTCTTGTTCGCACCGAAACCGCCGCCGGAATCCTGGCCGGAGTCCCGCCCGTAGTCCTGGTCCTCGCCACCAACTCCGTTACCGGTTCCGTTGGCGGTTCCATTGCCGTCGTAGTAGCCAGGGCTCGCCTCGTCCTGAGCACCGCCGGAATTGTCGGGCGCGGGTGTGGATTCCGGTGCAGGCCCGGGCGCGGCCGGGTCCGTACCGGACGAGGTTGGCCCAGAGGTAGGTTCCAGAGCGCCGGATTCCGGCGAGTTGGAGACCGGCTGGGACACGGGCAGCGTGGAGGTGCCGGACGGTTCGGAACCATCAACCGGGCCGGTCGTCCCGGAAGGATCGGTCTCTGACCGAGTTTCTTGGGTAGAAGGCCCGCCGGAGTCGAACAGGCTGTCGTTGCCAGCATCGGACGTCGCGCCTCCATCGGGGGAAGGTTTCCCGGTCGTAAAGCCGACCGGTCGATCCTCCAGCGTCTTCTCCGGGGTCTTTGGTGTCAAGGCATATCCGTCGTCGCCAAGCAATGGGCGGATGAGATCTCCACCGGGTATCTTGGCAAGAATGTCGTCCTTCTCGGCTTTGGGCCTGGGGGAGTCCGCGTCCCGGGCGGAGGAGGTCAGGTTCTGTCCGCCGGCGGAGCCACCGCCGGCTCCAACGGTGTCCTTCACGATCCGGGCCGCCAGGTCCTCTCCGCCTATACCGGAAAACAGGGCGTCGGCGAGCCCGACGAAGGGTGTCGAACTCACCAGAGACGCCAGGCTCAGGCCCGCGTTATCCTGCTTCCTCTGGGTGGCCGCCAGGGCGACCGCTCCGGCCTGCCGGGCCTCCTGAAGCCGCACCGGTTCGACGTCGACCACCGTCCTCTGGGCCGCGAGCGCGGGCGTAGCCGGTTTGTCCCCGTCCTGGGCCCGCGCCGTACCGCTGAACGCGGCTCCCGCTATCAGGGCCGCGAACGAGAAGGCTACGAACACCGTGGCCGCCCGCTTCCCTCCGGCCGCCGCAAGCGCCGTCACCAGCCGCGGCGGCCGGTACTGGGCCTGCGCCACCGCGCGGGCGTACTCCTCCTGGCGGTAACCGAGGACCGGTGTATCCTGCGCCACGTCGCGCCTTTGTCGTCTGGACATCTTTCCTTCCTCCCTGAACTCATCCATCTGCACGCTCCTCCTTCCGGTCGTCGCTTTCCTTACCTCTCCAGAGCTCCTCATTGCCGCGGAGCCTCCCAGCCGACCAACTCCGGCACGAGGGTGCCGGGCGGGGCGCTAAAGGACTTCGCGAAAGTCCGGGCACCGCCGGCACGGGGCTCGGTGTAGGTCCTGACAACCTTGTCTCCGTGGCGTTCGTCGTCGTAGAAACCCTTGACCTGGACCCCGTTCTCGTCGAAGTAGAAGTAGGTGCCCTCGGTGTCCTCCTCGCCGCCGACGGTAACCCGGTGCAACGTCCCGTGGATAACCGGTTCGTTGGGCTTGGCGACGGCGAAGTTTCCGTACATGACCGCCCCGCCGCCGGGCAACTCGAAGCCCCGGTGGAACTTGGCGTAGGTCGGTCCCTCAAGCTCCCAGGTCTCGCCGTCGTCGCTGCTGGTCTTCGTTCCGCGCCAGGCGGCCGGCGCGCCGTCACCGCCGTGGGTGACGATCTCGACCTCGCCGGTCTTGTCGTCAACCTTCGGCTCGTCGAAGACGATGCCGGTGTCCTCGACGGCGACGTTCTGAACCTGCTCGGCGGCAAGCGAGCCGAGGGCGCCCGGCTTCGCTCCGGAATCTCCGCTTACCGCGGGTGCCTGATCGCCGGTGGTCCCGCCAAAGAGGAGTCGCCCGGCGAAGAAGAGAACCACTACGGCCACGACCACGAGCGCCGCGATCGTCCCGTAAAAACGCAGGGGCGAGACATCCTCGTCGTCCTCGTCCGGCTCGCCGCCCCCGCCGAGCGGCCCGCTGGCGTGGGATCCCGCCTCGGCCGGAGCGAAGCCGCCGGGCAGATCGAACGGCTCGTAGTTCTCCACGTAGGAACGCTGGTGTTCGTCGGCCGGATCCGGCGGATGTGGCGGCGGCTCTCCGAGCACCGTCGGGGCGCCGCTATCCGCGAGCGGTCCACGGCGCACCCGCGGCGTGGGCGACGGCTCAAGGGGCGGGGTCGCCTCGCCTCCGGGGATTCCGGTCCTATCGTCCCGATCCCTGAGCCTTCGCCGGACGCCCTCGCCTTCCCGGCCTGAATCTTTCTCGCTCATCCTCTGAATGCTCCTTTCGTCCGTTTTGTCTCAGCGTTGTCTCAGCGGTCCGAGCAGGCCCTGTAGAAGCCGTCGATCACCGCGGGTACGAACGCCCGGGCCAGGCGCTCGCTCTCGAAGGCTATGACCCGTCCCTCGTTATTGAGGTGGGTCACCTCGTCGTAGCGCGGGATTTTTAGCGGCCCTCGCTCGTCGCCGTTGCCGTCCACCGGCGCGTCGGCGCCGACAGAGGCGAGGATCTCCGCCTCCAGCTTCCGTCCGGCCTCCAGGTCGTTTTGAAGCCACCGGCCGTCTCCGGGCCGCGGCACCGGGAACATGTTCAGGATCGGGACCACCGGAAGCGGTACCTCGCCATCCGCGAAGATGTGGCGAGCCTCGGCGACGAACAACTCGGCCGTCGTGTGGCTGGTGTTGACGGCTTCGAGCACCAGGTAGATGACGTCGGCGGCCGATGCCCACACCCAGAGGAGCCGGTTCGCCGGGTCCCGTCCTTTCGGCTTACAGTTGGCGAGATCCACTATTAGGGCGTCGTAGGAACGGGAGGCCGCCTCAAGCACCGCGGAGATCCTCGCCTCCACGGCCTGGAACGCCGAATCGAAGGTCTGCGAACCTCCGCCACCTACCTCGTTGCCGGCGACGTCCAGATCGAGGACCTCGCGCGTGTCGTCCTCGTCGCTTATGGCTAAGACGTCGAGGTTTGGCAAGAAAGTGCCGTGGACGTAAGGCGATAGGTCCGGCGCCGGGGACTCCTCGTCGGTGTCCAGGGAACGGAGATAGGAGGCGAACTCGGGGGAGCGCAGATACGCCTTCAGCCCGCCTAGCTCGCCGGAGCGAAGCCTGAGCCGATCGCGGATGTCCGAGTTGCCGAAGTTCTGATCCACGAGCAATACCTTCAGCTCCGCGTCCGAGCCTTTCGGATAACCCATCCGCTCCAGGACACAGGCGTAGTTGGCCGCGAGCGTTGTCTTGCCGACGCCTCCCTTGTTCGCGCCGAAAAGGAACGTCGCCGGCCGTCTGGAACGCTTCAACCGGTGAACCATCTCCTTTGGGAAGGTCGGGAAGACGAAGTCACCGGGCGCCGGCACGGTAAAAGAGCTGTCCCACTTCCGGTCGGCCGCCTTTCCGCGGCCGATGAGCCGTCCAAGACCACCGGCCTTCTTTGCGCGCGGGGCGAAGATGATCGCCTCCCGCTGCTCCGGGGTTAGGGTGGGGGTCGCGGGGTCCGGGGTGAGCGCCGCCCGCGTCCTGCCGGAGACCGGGGGGACGCCGACCGGGCCGCGCGGCGCTACCGGCGCCGGCTCCCGGGGCGCGGGGGGACGCGCCGCTCCACGCCGCCGGCGCTCCTGTCGCGCCTCCACGGTCCCCAAGACCTCCGTGGCAGCCTCCCGGGGCGTCGGGGTGTGGCTGATCCGGTCGGCCTCGGAGATCACCTCGCGCAGGGGATCCGGGACTGCGTCCTCGGGGCCTACCACCATCACCCGCGCGTCTGGCTCGAGATCGTACATGCTGGAACGGAACGTCACCCGCTGCAGCGTGGTCTCAAGCTCGGGGTCCCGGGCGTCCAGAAGGACCGCGATGCCGCCGCCATCCTCGCCGGACGCGTCCTCGTCGAAGGCGACGACCGCTCCGTGGCGCATCTCCAAACCGAGTACGTCCCTGGCCGTCCGGGACGCCTCCTTCTCCAAAACCTCGAAGACCTCCTCCTCGAGTAACCTCAACCCGTCCTCCCTTATCTGCCTGCGCGTCTCCTCGGAGATCGCCGCCTCCTCGGGCGGTCGCTCGCGCGGTCGCTCATCCGGTATTTCCTTGATCCGCGTCCGGTCGCTCACGATGTAGGGTTCCTCCCTCCTCGGCTCAGACACGTCACTCGCCGCTCCTTTGCAGCTCCGAGGCCGACTCGACCCGGTAGACGTTTCCCCAGGACCCAAGCACGACCCGTTGCTCGTAGCGTCCGCTCTTGAGCGGCCCTTTCTTCGCCTGGACCGTGAAGACGGCGGTCCCGACCACCTCATCCAGGTTCTCTTTCTCCACGCGGAACTCCGCCAGGACGGCGGTGCTCTGGGTCCCTCCGGTCCGGACTGTCTCACCGTAGCGCCGCACGGACTGCGCGCCCGGACTGTCGTAGAAGCGCTCGGGTTTCACCACCCTGGCGATAGCAGAGACGTAGTGGTCGAGGTCCTCGTCGCCGCGTCCGGAAAATCCGTAGCAATAGATGACGAGGTTCGATATCGTCATCTTCGCCCGGCCTTTCTGGGTAGCGCTGAGGTCGCCGGGCTTCGCACCGGTGCCAAGAGGGTCCTCGGCGCCCACCTCGTCGCCGGCGCCACCAGGCGGCACGTCAGCGTGACCGCCGGTCGTGCTCTCGGAGACGTGGTTCGCAACCTCCCTCGTCGTCGGCTCAGGAGCGGTCGGCTCCTGCCGGGGAGGGTCCACGCCCGCAAGGGGACTTCCGCCTGCGGCGCCACCCTGGTTCCCGGCGTTTCCGGCGCCCTGGGCGCTCCGAACCTGCTGGTCTTCCCGGGAGAGGGAGACGAACAGCCAGCCGGCCACGAAAGCCACGAGCACGACGATCACCACGGGCCGTCTCATCCGCCGACCTCAAATCCCTTGCGCTGTGCCAAGCGCCGTCCTCTCCGCACGACTTCCGGTCTCCAACGAACAGGAGTTTGGGACGGTTTGGGCGTGCCGGTCGGGCCGAGTCTCTCGAAGAAGCGGGAATTCATGGCGCGCGGGCTATTCAATGGGTGTTGCTGGTCCCTGACTCCGACTGGAAGCCGGAGTGAATATGGTCCGTGTGAAGCTGGGTGAGGGACGGGTCCACGATAAAGCCTTCCTCGCGGGTGTAGCCGAGGGAGTTGGTCCAGTCGGGCGGCCCGACGATCTCATCCGGGCGCTGGCCGGGCGGGATGCCGTGGATGATCTTCCCGACGTCGAGTACAGCCGGGTCGGTGCCGTTGCCCTCGACGGGCATCCCGTCCACCTGGGCTATGTCCGCTGCTCTATAGTAGTAGTGGGTGTTGACGGCGCCGCCGGCCGAGCCATAGCCGCCGGGGATCGTCGGGCCGAACGGATGGCCGGTCTTTATGACCGAGAGATAGATCTTGTGCTTCTCAGCCACCGCTTGGAGGACGGCCACCAGCCGCTCGTCGACGTTTCCACTCCGAAGGTCGGCTATTGCATCGGATGAGCCGTCCAGGTTCGGGTTCGAGAGAAGGTCCTCGGCGGACCCGGATCCCGGCTTCGTCGAGCCGCCACCGTCCGGGGACGCCATCGGGTCGGACTCCGGGCAGGACTGGGGCGCCACCGTTCCACCTCCGGTTACGGTCCCGCCGTTCTCCTTGAGCCAGTTGAGCAGCGGATAAGGGTTCATCGCGTCTGAGGCCGCCTCCGCCCGCTGCATGGTCGGGTCGTACCAGCCGAGGTGCAGGTGGTGGCCTCTGTCATCGGGCAGGATGGTCCCGGGCGAGCCCTCTCCGGTCGAGCCAACGTGTCCAATCACCTGGCCGGCCTTGACGTGCGTGCCTATCGGGATCTCCTGCGGATTGTTCATGTGGGCGTAATAGAGCATGTCGCCCTTGACGATCGGCCCGATCGAATAGTCCGCCTCGACCATGATCGTCCAGCCTCCCAGCTCGTTCCATCCCTGGGAATCGGCGTCGGAGACCTGAACCACGGTCCCGTCGGTGATCGAGTAGAGCTCCGTCCCATCGGGGGCGAAGACATCCGTTCCTTCGTGGGTCCGGCCCGCGCTGCGGGAGGCGCCCCACGTGTCCTCGTAGGAGTCGAAGTATTGCTTCGGAAGCGGGAACACGGCATGCTGGTTGCCCTCCACGCCGCCGCCTCCCTGGTTCGAGGCGGGGACGGTCTTGGTCGGCTGGCCCCATATGCCGTAATACACTTGCTTGTCGTAATCGGTCGGGACATCGTAGTTCGAGTTCGAGTTGGTGATGATGTTGTTCATAATGGAGGCCTGGGGCGTGTGGCCGAGTCCCAGAGCGTGGCCCATCTCGTGGCCGACCGCCGCGTTCTGGGCGTTCTGGGTAGCCCCGTTCATCAGGTCCGGGTTGAGGGTGATATTCCCGTTGGTGTAGGTCATGCCCATGATCCCGGGCTGCAGTGAACCGTCGCCTATCGAGACGTCGGTTCCGCTCCCGGAGGAGGGCTCGACCTTGACCGTGCGGAGGTCGTTCCAGACGGAGACCGCGTGATCTAGCGCCGAGTCGTAGGCCGTATAGTCGGCGTAGTCGAGATGCTTGTACGCGTCGACGAGGTCCCAACCTTGCGCGTCGGCCCCGGCCGGACGCACGGCCACGGCACTGCCAACCGCACCGACCGCCTTTGTAGCCGCCAGGGCCGCGCCCTGGGCGCTCGCGAGGACCGGCTGGGAGACCTGCGTTACCGGGGGTATGAGAGCCGGCGTCCCCGTGTCCTGGGCGCCTGCCCGGTACTTTTTTGCCTGGTCGAGCACCCACTGGACGTAGGCGTCGTCGTGGTTGTACGCGTAGATCGCCCCGTAATAATCTCCGGGAGCGCCGGCGTCTTTGAGATACTTTGCGGTAGTCGGGATCGCATCCGCCGGGTTGCACACGTCAGCCACGCCGTCGCCATCCCCATCGAGGCCGACCGACTCCCATGTCGAGTCGATAAACTGCATCGGGCCTTTGGCTGTTCCGTAGGGTGTCGGCGGGCCTTCCTCGCAGCCGGGTTCGTAGCGGCCGTGGTCTGACTCGTGCTTGCCGATGGCCGCGATGATCATCCAGTCGATGCCGTAGTCCTCACCGGCCTTCTCGTACAGCTTCAGGTAGTCCGCCGGGATGTCCGCGACCGCCTCGTCGCTCGGCTTCTGAGAGGTGTATCCGCCGGGTGAGCCGGGCTGGGCGTCGGGACCGCCGGAGGTCGTGCAGGTGTCCGCGGTCGCGGCGGCGCCGAAGAGGACTCCCGCCGCCGAGAGCACGGCGAACACGACGATCGCCACCCCGAGCGCCGCGGCGCCGAGGAGCGTCGCGAGAAGGGCGAGTAGGCCCTTGTGGTTCTTGGCCGCGTTGAGGACCTTCGCCACCCTCGCGGCTTTTATGACGGCGACGATCGTCAGCAAGAGCCGGTGCCTTTCTGACGTGGAGACAGGTCTCTAGCAGGCATCGGAGCCGGACTACTTAAAGATTACGTCCGCGCGACCGGCGCCTGAGGCGCTGGAAATCCTCAGTGTCCGTCGGGGTGCTTTCAGGCGCCGCAGCAGCGTTTGGGACCTCGGGGGCGCCGGTCGCTGCTGCGGGCCGGGGCGCCTCGGGGGCACTGGGCGGTGCGCTTTCGCGTGCGCTCTGGCGCTCGTTCCCGTCCGCGCGCGCGCCGTCGTAGGCTCCGCGCCGGCGTCCGGGTGCCGTCTCCGCTGGTCCTGGCGCTGCCTCGGGGTCGGGAGCCGCCTCCCGGCTGGTGGTATCCCGAACGGTATCCTGGCTGGTCTCCTGTCTTGGCTCCCGCGAAGCGGATGTCCGGTCGGCGGTGGGGTCGTCGTCCCGCGCTTCGGTGTCGGGGCCGGGGCCGCGCGTCTCCCACGGACCGGTTCGGCCGTCGTGGGACGCTCCGCCCCAGTCGCCGGGACGGCGGCCGAACCTCGGTTCCTCGGCACCCTCTTCGGAGTTGTTCCACCCGGCGCGGCTCCGGCCGGACCCTGGTTGCCCGGTCGCCTTCTCTGAGTGGTCCGAGCCGGGGCGGCCCCGGCCGGGCCCTGGCTCTTCGGACGCTTGATCGGAGCGGCCCCCCTTGGCGCGGCGTCGGCCAAACCTCGGCTCCTCGGTCGCATCTTCAGGGTTGCTCCCGTCGCCTCCTCCTTCAGAGTGGCCGCGGTCGTAGCGGGCGCGGGAGGCCACGGCCGCGCGCATGGCCTCGACCAAGCGCCGGGTGTAGTGTCGCTCGTCTTCGCCGGGTCGGCGGGCTCCGGCGAAGAGGTCCGCGTCGGAGAGGCCGTGCTTCCGGCCGCCTCGTACCGCGCCGCGCGGGCTCTCCGGGGATCCGGTAAGGAGGCCGTAGGCCGTAGAGGTCTTCATCCGGTCGGCGGCCCTCTCCTTCAATCGGCCGACCAGGCCGCTGGCGATCAGGGCCTCGTAGGCCGGAGCCTCTCCGGAGCTCCCCAGGTGCCGCGCCTCCTTGAGAGCGCCTTTCTCCGAGCGTGAGAGATAGCCAGGGTTCTCCTTCTCTGTCTGCCTCAAACGGTCCAGTTCCGCGGCGGCCAGGGTGCGCGTCCGCTTGTCTTCGCGGGTCCGTGCCCTAGCCAGGCGCTGGCGCTCCTCCGGGGAACTGGCGCGCTCAATAGCCTCCAGACCTCGGGAGATCCGTCCGCGCTTGCCGCCGGGTTGGTGTGTCGTCGGATCCTCGGCAGCCTTGCGGTATTTCCGCCGCACGAGGTTGGCCGCCTGTTTCGAACCCTTCACCGCCTGGCCGGTGGCGTAGCCGCCGGCGGCCGTCGCAACGGCCGCCGGCATGAGGCCGCCCTGCTGGGCGCCGTGATGAGCCTTCGAGAGGGACGGGTTGCGCACGAGGCTTCCGAAACGGGTGCGGGAGAAGACGCCGCCGCGGGCGGCCGCGCCTCCCGGCGCGCCGTCAACTCCGGGGCGTCCGTCGGCTCCGTTGACGCCGTGTGAGCCGTGATTGCCGTCACCGGCCAGGGCTCGCCGCGCGTGGGCCTTCGAGCTGGAACCGCCCCAGAATCCCGGCCGCAGGTAGGCGCGGGCGTCCTTCAGGAGCCAGAGGGCGGCGAAACCGACGGCCACCGTGAAGAGGAAGGCCGCGCCGAGGGCCATGGAGTGCTCTCCGGCCAGCTTGAAGATCAGGGCGACCATCACGACGTAGAGGGCGAGGGCGACCTTGAAGACGATCACCTGCAAATTGACGCTCAGGATGTAGCCGAATGTCTTTGCCGTCATCCCGCTCGCCGGAAAGACCGCGGCCAGGAGGATCAGGGGTGAGAGGGCGAAGATTAGCATGACGAGCATCTGAGAGACGAAGATGACGAGCGACATAAAAAGAGACAGCCCGATAAAGATCAGGCCCAGTACGGCCATCACACAGGCGCCGGTAAGGTGCTCGAAGCTCCTCGACTGGTCTATGGTCGCAACCGCTTCCGGGCCGCCGGAGTCGGCTATCTTCTGTAGCGCGTCCTCACGCTCTGACTGGGTGTCCATGGCGAGAAGGGTCTCCCGGTTGTTCTCGGCGACCTTGTCGTCCGTCGAGACTTGCAGCCAGCCGTAAGGGTCGAGGACGTACGACTCCCAAACGGTGTCCAGGAAGGCCTGGCGGCCCGCCTCTTGATGGGTCGCCGGTCTGGAGTTGCCGCCGTCGCCGGGATCGTAGTAGCCGTTGGGGTCGGCCTCGGAGGGGTTCGAGGCGTATGCGGCGTCGAAGGCGTAGTTGGAGAGGCCTTCAGTCCAGTAATTGTAGGTGTCTATGAACTTGCCGGGGTTGGAGGCGAGCCAGATTGCCAGGAACCCTATAAAGGCGGCCTTGGCGATCTGAGACCACCCGAAAGCGGTCTTGTTCTCGATCAGGATCTTCCAACCGCCGTAGCCTATGGCCGCCAGATACATGAGCTTCAGGAACGTCGAGGCGCTACCGCTGGAGCCGAGGAAGGCGTCGCCCAGGGCGCCTATGACCTTGGTTACGGCCTCCTTCATGCTGTCGAGCAGGTTGGCCGAGAGCACGTAGTCCAGCGCCCAGACGGTTGCGTACATGAGCTTGACGTGGATCAGGAAGATTATGGACGCGAGGAAGTTGAAGGAGGCGTTGAGGAAGGCGTAGGCGACGTCCATGAGGTTCGAGTCCGAGTCGAAGAAGTCCCGGAGCTTATCCAACAGGCCGCTCTCGGCCGTATCCACGTAGACCAGGTAGTAGTCGCCTGTGTCGTAGCGGGTGTAGAGGTCGGCGGTCGAGGTCTTGTCGTTGAAGAGCCGGTCGGTGAAGGACGGGCCGCTCTGTATCTCCTGGTCGGCGCCTCCCGTGTCGGAGCCGTCACCCGTGGGGCCGGTCGTCTCCTGCTGGCTCGGGTCTTGGGTCCCGGAGCCGCCACCTTCGTAGACGCCCGGCTGGTTGGTGTCGCCTTGCGGCTGGGTGCTCTCGCCACCCGTATCTTTTGCGCCGTTCGGGTCTTGCGTCCCGGACCCGCCGCCTTCGTAGACGCCGGGTAGGGAGTCACCGGACTGGGCCAGAGCCTGGGCGCCCGAGACGAGCAGCGCGGCGAAGATTAGACTGAGGAGCAGCGCGCCCGCGCGAAGCCGGCCGCACCGGGTGGCGCGGACCCTCATCGCCTCGCGGCCCTCCGCGTATCCAGCGTACCGAGGCCGCCGCCCTCGTAGACGTGGGGGTGCTCGGGGGAGTAAGCGGACAGTCCGGCCGGACTGTCCGGGGAGATGCCCGCGCCAAGATATACGTCCGGCGAGCCGGAGGTACCGTCAACCTGGGCCACGGGGTCAGCGGACGGCGCGTAAGCCGCCAGGACCAGCGCCGCGAGTAACAGCACCGCTACAAGGAGGATGGCCTCGCGCCGCAGGTCGGCCTGCGGATGGTTCGCTCCTTCGGTTCGCGTGGCCGAGGCGCTTCTTTCAGAGACACTCACGTTCTACGGCTCCTTTCCGGTCTCGGTACGCGGCCCATCAGTCGGCACCGCTGGGCCGTTCCTGTCGGCTGTCTTCCTCCTCGGGGGTTGAGGAGAGGATCTCCAGCCAGGCCGGGTCGAGGTCGAAGTAGACGGGGGCGGTGTTGCCGCGTTCGTCCTGGAAGATGAAGTTACCGGACTCGAACGAGGAGACGAGGCGAACCAGGTCGTCGTCGACGTCGACGCGCATGTCCGAGAGCGCGGCCCGGACGTCCTCCTCGTCGTCGTTGCGCCCGATAAAGCGGAGCTTGGTCTGGCTCCGGATCTCCGCCGGTACGTCGGAGTAGCGTTGGGTCATGTACCAGGGCGCAACGAAGCGGCTGCGGCCTTCTCGGGTCACGTTCTGGTTGTGCCGACGGCCGACGGGGTTTGCGAAGTGCCGCCAGGCCTCGTCGGAGCCGAAGAGCTTGAAGCGCTTGTAGCGGGAATTCTTGTGTGAAGAGACCATCTGGACTGCGGCGGCGTTGACCACGCCGAGGATGGCCTGGCCGAGCCTCGCTGACTCGTTCATCTGGCCGGAGCGGATCTCATCCCGGTCGGGGAGCGGCAGATCCGCGTAGATGATATTCAGGGGATGCTCGTCGCGGTCGGAGCCCAAGACCTCGGAGGAGCCAACCTCGTCGGTGAAGATGAGGCCGGCCAGAGGATGTCCGACATAGGTGTCGGTAAGCTGCGCCGCGAGCCTGGCTGCGGTCGACAGGTCCGGGTTCTGGCGGTACTCCTTGGCGACGGCTCCGAAGCAGTCCTTCAGGTACGAGAGCGTGGTCCGGCCGCCGGTGTCGGCGAAGTTGTCCGCCCACTTCTTGGCCGCGAACTTGACGGCCAGGTACATCGGGTGGGTCTGCTCGCGGACACCGAAGACCTCCATCAGGACCGTCTCCAAGAGATCGTAGGTTTTCTCGATCTCGGAGACCGGGAAGATCCGGTGCAGGGGAAGCCGGGCGTCGGAGCCTATGGCGACCTCCACCAGGCGTGTGAGGTCGGCTATCTCGGGGATCCTCAAGAGGTTCTTGGCGTCGCCTTTGGGATCCACGATCATCGCCTCGTGGCCTCTTAGTACCTGCGGGGCGACGATGCCGCCGTAGAAGTTTACGCTCTTGCCGGCGCCGAGGGCGCCGCAGAAGATGCCGGCGCCGCTCATATTCTTGAGGATCGGGAGGTCCGGCGAGAGGCCGACGAGGCCGCCGGTCTGCCGAGTGATACCAAGGTAGGCTCCGTCGCGGTGGCCGACCACGGAGTCTCCGACCGGGGTGCTGCCGGCCACCGTCCGGGTCGGCACGTGCTGAACGTAGTCCGGCTGGCGCCGCGGGCCGCAAGGCAGGGTATCCGCGAAGGCCTCGAGCTGGCTGCACATGCAGCGCGAGAGCTCTATCTGCATCTGGCTCTTGAGGTCGCCGGTCACGGCCTTGGCCCGGCGGTTTAACTCCTTGATGGTCGGGGCTGCGACCGCCACCGTCGCGTGCAGCTTGACCTGCGGACGTCCGGCCGCCAGGTCCGCCTCGAGTAGCTTGCCGGCCCGGGCGCCCTCCTTCAGACGGAGGCCGACTTCGCCGCCGCTCTCCATCTGGTGCTCGGCCTGGGCCTCGAGGCCTCGGGCCTTGCCCTTTCGCTCCTGCTCGGCCTGCTCGGGGCCGATGACGTCGAAGTCCAGGCACACGTCGACCGCCTGGGAGAGGAAGGCGTATTCGCAGCCGGGGAAGCCGAGGCCCTCGGTCGGCATCCGCGAGATCTTCAAGAAGCGCTGAAAGCCGACGCGGCCGTCGCCGTGGTAGAAGGCGAGCTGGGAGTGCTCGGCCTCCCAATCCACGTCGCCGATCAGGTGGCGCGTCTGGGTCCGGTCCGGGCGGTAGTAGGGGATGAGCCGGCCCTCACCGTCGACGGATTGGTGCTCGTAGAGACTCGGCCGCCAGCCGTCGAGAACGGGCGGCTCTCCGCCGATGGCGCGGTACGGAGCGCGGGCTATGAGGTGCTTTACGTCGTGGGGTACAAGCCTCGGGGAGTCTGCCATGAGAGGGGCCCATTCATCCTCGATCTGCTGGGCCCGCTCGTAGGCTCTCTCCAGATCGGCGGCGGTGAAGCCCAGCTTGCCGGAGATCCGGCGGGCGGCCTGGGAGGGCTCGTTCCACAGCCGTCGTCCGGCGGAGATTAGGGGGGCGTCGCTCGGGTTTAGCTGGACGAAGACGTAGATGTCGCGCTCGGTCGGCCTCCGATGGGCTATCCGGTCGGCGACCCGGTCGGTGTAGGAGAGCCAGCGGGCGTAGCGCTCGGGTGAGTTCTTGAGCCTCCGGCGCGGCTCCTCCTTCAGGCGCCGCACGTAGTCCTCGCGGTCGAAGTCCCGAACCAGCGAGAGGATCTTGGCCCGGCCGCGGTGGGCGCTTATGGCCCGGTCGAAGGCCTGGAAGACCTCTTTTTTCGCGGAGACCGAGAGCAGGTCCCAGGTGACGTTTCTGAGACGCCATCCGGCCCACCAGGCGCCGGCCGCGTCCCAGATCAAATTCTCCTCCAGGTAGGCGACGACGTCGACGATGGAGGCTGCCTCTCCCCTATCCGGATCGCTCCCAACACCGACGCCCGCCCACGAGAGGGCGCTTTCCGTTAGTCCCATCTGTTAGTAGACACCTCCTTTCACGGTCGGCGGGGGTCCCGCTGGGCCTCCCGCGTGAGCCTCCCTGGCAAGCCGTTTCTCCCGGCGCCGGAACGGCCAGAGGCGGTCTCCCGTACCGGGGCACCTGTTGCGCTCCGGCGGACGCAGGGCTCGTCTGGCGAGGGCGAAGAGCTCCTTCGCCTTCTCCTGCTTCCTCACGCCGGCCAGGCGGCGCTCTGAGGCGAACATCCGCCGCATCCGGGTCGACTCCATCGACCGAGCGGGCCTCGCGCCCGCGTAGAGCTTCGGGGAGAGCAGGTAGAAGCGGAACCAGGCGAACATCTCGCGGTGGAGCTTGCGGCCGCAGGCGCCCGCGGCGGTCGCCACGAGGCCGGGCATGAAGAAGACCGTCACGATAAAGACGGCCAGCGCCCACGTCCCGCCTAGAAGCGGGCCGAAAACGCGGAAAGCCAGGATCAGTCCGGTCAGGATGGAGACCAGGAGCTCGAAGATCGTCACCGGCCGGGGGAGCTGCTTGTCCCCTATCGAGTGGATCACCACCGGATAACCGTAGAACTGGTTCCAGTTGTGCATGGAGACGCGGACGTCGCCGGGGCTCTCGGCGTCCTTGCCCGTCACCGGGCGGCTCCGCGACTAGCCACTGAAGCCGACCATCTTCCCGATAAACGAGCCCAGGGCGTCCATCGTACCCTCGGCGTCGCCGGCCATGTACACGACCAGGGCGCCCATGCAGAGCCCGCCGGCCAGGATCGCAACCTTCCGGTAAATGATCGCCATAACGGCGCACCCGAGCGTGATAAGTATGGCTATGAGCCTCACGAGGTCCGTCGCCTGTCCGAACCCGCGGGAGGGGTCGAAGCTACCTCCACCGGTCTGGGCCAGGGCCGCCTGACCCAGCAGGGCCACCCACAGCAGGGCGCATAGCGCCAGTTGGGAGAGAATCCTCCACTTTCTCGTGCTCTTCACCTCTGTGCTTCCTCCTTGTCTCGCAATGGTGTGCTCTCGCATTTCTTTCTTGACATTTGCGGTACGGACCTGCAGAGGGGCCCGCTCTCTCTCATCTTCCGCTACCACCTCCCGTCGGCTCCGCTCCCACGAGGAGCCAGTCGCCTTTATCCGTCTTGCCGACCACGACCAGTTGGGTCTGGATAGCCTCGAGGCCGCCTGCGTCGGCCACCCGGACGTAGAGCTCGGCGTCGTAGACCTCGGCGAAAGACACTCCGCCCTCGGTGAGGGACTCGAACTTGCCGTTTTTCGGGTCCGAGTAGCGCGGGTAGAGTGACGCATGGGGCATCAGCTCCACGAAGTCGAGGTCTTCGGGTGGCGGCGGGGGAAGATCCGCGCCGGGGGCGAAGAACTGCGCCACGTTCGAGCGGCTCTCCGACCGGCCGTAGTAGGAGGCGTAGAAGCCTTCGAGCAGATGGCGCAGGCCCGCATCGCTCAGATCGTCCGGGGTGCTGGTCTTCGAGCCGGCGCCGAGAACTCCAGCCTGGTGCGGAGGGAGCTTCGGACCCGCGATAAAGGTTGGCGGCGCCACGAGGGCTGCCTCGCCGCCAGGCTGCGCCGCGACGTACACGGACAACCAGCGCCGCTCGATCCTCTTCTGGGCGCCGTCCGTTGGCTGCGGGGTGGGCCCGGTGGTCGTCTCATGGCCCGACGGCGCACCGTCGATCTCCGTCGCGGCGTCAGGCGAGGGCTTCCCGCTCAACTCGACCACGTTACGGGTCCTCACCTCCCAGACACCGCCGCCGAGCGGCCGCGAGTAGGCTGCGTCGCTCGAGAGTACCTTCGCGCTCTCGCCAGCCGGGATGCTCGCCGCGGCCACCACGCCGGGACCCAGTTGGGGGTCGGAGACCAGGAAGGCCGCGAGCCGCGCCTGGCGATCGCTGCTGTTCTCCTTCGGGTCGAAGGTGAGGTACTCGCTCGAGAAGTCTTCCGCCAGCGAGGAGGCAGCCTCGCTGGCGGCCTGTTGGTTTTCCGTTCCACTCTGCGAGTTTCCAGCGCCAAGACCGCCGCCGGCCAGGAACTGGTAGGCGAGGACGCCGGCGGCGAAGCACACCAGCGCCACACAGGCGTAGCGGACCCAGCCCGTGATCGCAACGTCGGCGGGTGAGTCGAACGGGGCCGGTTCGGACACCGGCCTGGCTGGCTGGGCCGCGAAGGCGCCGCCGTGGCTTCCGGCCCGCCCCTCATCCAGGCGGGGATCCGGGCGATGGTCGCGAGGACTGTGGACGACGGCGGTTCGCTGGAAGCCGGCCAGCGGCTCGGTCGGAAGGTCAGCCATTTTCTTTGCCTTTCGCCGGCCGCCGAAGATTTTCTTGAGGGTTCCACGGGCCACTGGGTTAGGAGCCTCCTACTATGATCGCGACCGTGTCCGAGAAGCGGTGCTGGAGTTCGTCGGCGAGCAGCTGCACGAGGTCCGCGAGGTGTCCGGCGGAATCCAGGACGAACGTGTCGAAGGAGTCCGGCCTAAACCAGAACCATGCCAGCGCACCCAGCAGGAGGAACCCCGCGATCGGCGACTCCCGGCGCCTCACGAGGCGCCACCCGCAAGTAGGACGAGCCCGCCGTGCAAGATGCCGGGGAGCCACGCGCAGAGGACGATCAAGCCGCCGGCGGCCCATAGGGAACCCCTGACGAGATCCTCGCCGGGGCCGCCGACCTCGATGCTTGCCAATCTGACTCGCGGACCGCCGGGGGCGAGGACCCAGACGCCCGCTCCGGTAAGGGCGTCGAGCATCAGGTGAGACAGATAGCCGGCCGCCACGCCGTAGGGCGCCAGCGCCAGGAGGGGTACGTGCTCTTCCACCAACATGCGTGATAGGTAGGAGGCGGCGAGCAGGATCCCACCGCCTCCCAGGATTATGGAGTGGGGCCAGGAGCGGTGGTCGCGGCCGGGGTTGAGCAGCCGGTCCTTGTCCGGCAGCGATGCAACCGGCAGGGCCGCCGCGAAGAGTACGAGAGCCTGTGCGGGTCCGAGACCCCACGCGGCGCCCGCCGCGAGGCCCGCCACGCCGGCTCCGGTCAGATGGGTCTTGGCGTTCACGGGACCTTTTCTCCTCCTTGTATCTTGGTTTTGGTCGTTCACAATGCGGCCAACATGGGCGCGACAGACCGATTCCTCCTTGGTCCAGGCTCTTCGCCAAGACCGTCTGAAAGCACTCGTCGTCGCGCCCCTAGTTTTGGAGGAGTCCGAACGGTTGCCGGAGCCTCTGCTCCAGTTTCGCTGGTGAGCAAGCTCGTATCCGCAAGGCCGGGCCTGAATGAAGAGCAAGGAGAAAACGAGTGAGTAGTCCATCCCAACAAGAAATCCACGTCGGCATCGACGTCTCCAAGAAAACCCTCGACGTGTACATCCTGCCCAGCGAAGGAAAAGGCGGCTCCCAAGGCGAGTCCTTCGTGGTGACCAACGATCAGGAGGGCATTGACGAACTTCTCCGCCGCCTGGCGGAGCCTGGATTGAGTCCGAAACTCGTCGTTTTGGAGGCTACCGGACGATACGAGCGTCTGGCCGCCTCCTCCATCGCCGCCAAGGAGATCCCCGTGGCTGTCGTCAATCCCCGCCAGGCGAGGGACTTCGCCAAGGCCATCGGAAAGCTCGCCAAGACCGACAAAATAGACGCCTTCGTTCTCGCCCGGTTCGCCAGGGCGGTCGAGCCCAGAGCCAGCGTCATTCCCGACGAGGAAGCTACCGCTTTGCGGGCCATCCTCGCCCGTAGGCGCCAACTCATCGAGATGCTCGTATCCGAGAATAACCGCCTCAAGATGGCGCGAGAGAAGCCTCTCCAAAAGCGCATCCGCTCGCACATCAAGTGGCTCGATCGTGAGATCGAGCGCACTGACTCCGACCTTGACCACGCCATCGAGGAGAACTCCGCCTTCAAGGCCAACGAGGCTCTGCTCCGTTGCGTCCCCGGCGTGGGGAAAGTCCTCTCCAGGACGCTCCTGGCTGAGTTGCCCGAGCTTGGAACACTCACCCACAAGCGTCTGTGCGTCCTGGTCGGTGTCGCACCCTTCAACCGCAACTCCGGGCAGGGACGTGGTAAGCGAGAGGTGCGGGGCGGCAGGGCTCCAGTGAGGGCCGCCCTCTACATGGGCGCTCTGGTCGCCACTCGACACAACCCCGTCATCAAGGAATTCTACGAGCGCCTGCTGGCCGCCGGCAAGCCCAAGAAGGTGGCTCTGGTGGCGTGCATGAGAAAGTTGCTCTCCATCCTCAACGCCCTGATGAGAGATCGCTCTATCTGGAGGTGTCCTCATGCCCTGACTCCTTGACTTTCAAGACGGTTGCTTTCGGCTCGCACTACGCCGCCGCATACGAGTTTGGGACGGTTTGGGCGTGCCGGTCGGGCGGCCGCTCGTATTTCGCCGGTTCTTGGTCCTTGCTCGGGCTTCGGCCGTCGCTATACTGGCTTTCATCCGACCATGAGAAAGACGCGCGACGAACGGGCAAGGATCACGTTCCGGCTCCCGGCTGAGGAGAAGCTGGAAGCGGAGAGGAATGCGCGGCGGAACGATCAGCGCCTCTCCTCCTACGTGCGTCAGGCCCTGGTGGAGAAGGCCGCCAGGGACCGGGCCGGGGAGGCTACGTGAACGGCTGGAGGGTCGGCGCCACCGTCGAACGTCCCAACCCGGACGGGACGATCCCCAGAGCGCGGTAGGGTGGATGAATGCTGCCGACACGGACTACCGTGAAAGTCGGGCTCTCTCCATCTATAGCGTCCTGGGATAGACCTGGTGTGGCCTCTACATGGTGCTCGACGTGATCTCCGAAGACCTCGGCGATCGCGAGCGAGTGTTGCTGAATCAGAAGGTTCTAGGTTCGAGTCCTGCCGAGCGCGCCCCGTATCCGGCTCTTACCCCCAATCTCCACGCCACGACGCTTGTCGGGCTCCGCGTCTCCCAGGACCGTCACGGTTTCCGGGTCGTTGATCACAACCCCGGCGTCGGGGACGCCGGGCTCCACCAGCGCGCGCAAGACGTGCGCGGCGTCCCCCGCCGCGCCGGCTCCCAAATTGTCCGAGGGCTCCACGAGTAGGACCGGCCCCTCACGATGGCCCTCCAGGCGTATCACCGCCTCTTCGAGGATCATCAGGTCGGGCGTACCTTCCTCCGGAAGGGACGAGGCCAGCACGTTCTACTCCCTCACGGCCCCGCAGGCTAGCCCCAGGTCTCCCCCCGTCACGGCCGAGAAGGCTACCCCGCCTCGGGTACGTCCGCGTACGGGAAGCCGGCCAAGACGTTGACGGCCAGCACGTCCGGCATCTCCTCCTCGATCTCCCGGGCGCGCTTCGAGCGAAATCATGGGCTCCTCGTCCGTTGCCGTTCCGCTCGGGGGCCATATGATCGGCGGACGGTCCCAAACGGTCGCGGGCCGGTCCTCGGCCTGCATAAGCCTGTCGAGCGTAACGACGGCCAGCTCTCCGCCTCCCTCGCGTCGGTCGGCGGGTTCTCTCGTTGGTCGATGAGGCGATCGGACTCCCGCCCCATGGCCTCAGTGAAGTTGGCGTGCGGGTCTATCACCTCGCAGAACTCCTCCACCGTCGCGCCTCGGAGCCACTTGTCCCCCGTCCGGCTCACCTCAGAGAAGCCGTGCCTCCCACAAACGAACGAACTGCGCCGGCCCCAGGACCGGTACCGGTGGGTCCTCCATCCCGAGTACGTCTTCGTCCCCACTGACAACGTAGGACGCCCCGACCAAGACGGCGGCCTGGACGTACGGATCGTCTTCAGGGTCGTCGGTGTACGAGGGAATCTTCTCGGGGTCCCCTGGGGGTACCTCCGTAACGGCCAGCCGGAGCCGCCTAGCGTAGACCCCGATCTCCGCCGGTCCCCACCGCAGCCGATCCGCTATCTTGGGCCGCGCGAGGACCTCCTCAATCTTCGAGAATAGCTGCGGCGGGGCGCACAAGTCGAAGTCGTAGGGTCCCTCCCCAAGGGCGTGGTCCAGGATCTTCGCCGGGTTGCCCCCCGCGCTTAGCACCGCCGAGACGCAGACGTTGGCGTCCACGACGACCCTCAAGGTTTATCGACCGGTAGTACCATCGACCGAAGAGGTGGTCCTACCGCGGGTGGCCTCTAGCTCTCCTGCTAACAGGTCCCCCACCTCGACTTCAGAGAAGTTATCAAAGGCTTCCCTAGCTTGGCGCGTGGACTCGACGAGAGCGCGCCTCTCCTGCTCCAGAAGCCGGTAGAGTCTCATGGGAACAAGCGCGAAGGCCTCCTCACCGCGGCGCTCCACGACCACTGAGTCGCCGCGTTCCACGTCTTGGGCGACTCGACCCAGGGATCTGCGTAGCGTTTCGAGCGGGATGCGATTGTTGGATTGCATTGGTTACCTCTCAGTTCGCATGAACCGTGCGGTTCACATGGTAACATGTACGCGTGCTGCCGTGTTTCTCACACACTGTTCACCTTTTCCGCTCGGGCGTGCAAAGTACCGAGAGCTACCGTGGGTAGGGCGCGCAACGAATTCCCCGCTGGCATCAAGAGGGTGCTGGCGAACCGGGTCGGGACCCGATGTTCGAACTCCGACTGCCAACGCACCACGAGCGGCCCGAACTCTGATCCCGAGAAGGCGGTGAACATCGGCGTGGCCGCCCATATCACTGCGGCGGCTGCAGGCGGGCCACGGTACGACGCAGGGCTCTCCCCCGAAGAGAGGAGGAGCGCAGAAAACGGTATCTGGCTGTGCCAGACTTGCGCCAAACTGATCGACAACGACCCGGAGCGCTACCATTCGGAGCTCCTTTGGGAGTGGAAGCGGGGCGCGGAGGAACGAGCCCTCGCCACGAGTCGCCACACGGTCTTGGTCAAAACCTTGGTCAATTGATCGCCGCTTCAGCACGGGTTCTACGATGATCTCATCCGTTCGGAGACGAGGCGAAGAACATTCGCCCGGTTCTTAGCGGAACTTAAAGCTCTTGCGAATAGACGACATGATTTTCAGTTCCGTCCGACATACCACCGCCGACCGCGCTGGATGGTCACTGGCCGTAGTTTAGCGGTGTTCCGGCGATCGCGATCGCCGCCGTCCGCCGTCGGATGCCGTGGACCGCCGCGGAGTTGTGGTGGCATTGTGGTGGGCGGTGCGGCTCCGCTCAGGGTAGCATCCATATCGAGTATCGGTCTCTCCACGACGATGGACGCCGATCCAGGACCTAGCTCGAACGCTCGTCTGCTTGGTCCTCGTGGAAGAGTGAGGTTGTTCATGGTACGCGGTGCCTCCGGCTTCACCTACGAGTCCGCCCAGGGCTGGCCGTCATACTTATCGGTCAGCTCATCTATGGTCTTGCAGTCCGGGTCCTCGCGAGTGACCTCACCCACCATCTTGCCGAGGGCGTCGTCGAGGATCTCGTATGCCTCTTGGGCGTAGTAGCGCATGCGCTCGTCCTGGTATAGCGCGTCGTGCACCACGGTGTTGCGGAGCATCTGCAGCAGGCGTACCTTCACGATCTGGAGGTCCCGCAGATGCTCCACGTAGGCTCCTATCGACTCGGCATCAGCCTTGAGAGACTCCAGGTCTTCAAGCAGCGAGGAGGTGCTCCGGCGAGCCTCCTCGCTGCTTTCGGGAATGAGGTCAAGCAGCGCCCGGACCTTGTCGGGATCGAGCAGTACCCGCTCGTCCCGTTCCCATTTGCGGAGGCGCACGTCGGCGTCTGCGATGGCCCGTAGCTCGGCGTCCTGCTGCACCATCTCGTGAACTTCGCGGAACGCCATTCCCGGAAAGATGAGGCGATTGCCGATGTTCCTCCAGGTTTTGTTCAGTTTCGGCGCGCGCCTGCCGACAGCGTCGCTTCCTTCACCCCGCGCGAAGATGTGCTCAAGCCCGACGTAGTACAAGACGAAGCGCTTGGCCGGGTCCGCGTCGAAGCGGGCCTCCCGAAGCCAGTGCACGGCCCTGACGAACCTGTCCTGCATCTGAGTGAGCCTCCGCAGGCTACCGGCAGCCTTCGCCAGGAGGACACCGTAGGCGAGCGCCATCCTCGGCAGGTCGAGGTCTGCGGCCCTCTGTTCGTCCTGGAAGGGCACCTCCCGGTGGTAGTTAAAACCGCCCCACTCCTCTGAGAGGTTCATCAAGTGCTCTCCCTCCCTCACCCTCGGGTTGAAGTCGCCGCGCAGGGAATTGCCCGAGAGTCCGAAAGAGTAGCAGTCAAGGCCGACGATCAGATGATGACGCGCCGACCTTACCGCCCCCGCCGGCGTATCGGCCGTGGTCCGTACCGAGGCGTGGCAGACGGGGGGCGCGTCCTCTGCCTGGTTTCCAGCCGCAGGACCCAAATCAGGGCCCTCGCCATAGTCGAACAGTTCCGGATCGTAGAAGGTCACGCCGGCCATCCGCCAGTTAAGCCCCTGGGGCCTGATGCCCTCAACACGGAAGACTACGAGGTAATCGCCCGTGACACCCCCGAATCGGGACGCCGCCTCAGCCACCGCCCTCCCAAGCACACGCGTCTCCCCCACGGCGTCCCAGGGTATCCTGGATGAGTAGAATGCCTCGCCGGCGTAGTTTCGGCGCCACAGGGCCCAGAACCGATCCCCGCTCCCCGCGCTCCTGGCGGGCCTCCCCTGCTGCGATAGACGCCGCAGGTATTCTTTTAGACTCGGGTCGAGTTCGGCCATTATCTCGCCGGCGGCAACGTGCAGGCGCCGACGCGCCGACCAGGCGGCGCACAGTGCCTCGGGGTCGGCAGGCTCTCCGCTGCCGTCGGAATCCGGCGGGTCGGTCAGCCCCGGCTCTTCCGCGAGGAGCTTGGTCAGCCTCTCCCCCAGCCGTTCTGACATCTTTGCAACAAAGTCAGTGTTGGCGGACACGTAGCCGTTCGCGCAGGCCTCTGACAAGGCGATCGGCAGCGCGGCTGAGAGGGCGAACGCCGAGCGCGAGGTGGTCGGCGGGAAAGATTCGGGATCATCTCGTGATAGCTCGGACCTGTTGGACACGCCAAGCTCGCCCAGAACGCGCTCCAGGGCCGTCGCGGCCTCTGCGAGGATCGGGTGGGTTCCGCGACCCTCGCCGACGACCACCGTCCGAAACCACTTCTGGAAAGCGTACGCGGCGTAGCGCACTACGATCTCTCGGGCCATCCGGCTTTGCGCTTCGCGGTCTTCTACCAGGCGGGCCACCGCCTCTCCCAACCCGGCGGCCGGCCCGCCGGCTCCCCTCACGCGTGCATCCAGCTCTTCGGTCCACAGGCGCCTTGCGAGCGAGACCAGCCGGTAGGCGGAACGCCGCCACGCGCGGTCGCCGCCGAACAGAGAGAAGAGGTCGGCGTACTCGGGGTCGGCGTCGCCGCCGGCGGTTTCGTCCCGCCAGACTGCCCCCCGCACCACCCCTTTCTCCAGGGCCTGGATGCTGTCCGATACCTCCCTGTCTCGACGGATCCGGTCCGTGTGCTGCTCGAGGAGGGCGAGCGGAACCGACCGCGCGAAAGACCGTTTTAGCAGCGTTCTTATCTGAGACTCCGGAAACCGCCCGACGTTGCGACAAGCTAGCACCACGGCTGCCCCCCGCAGTACCGCCAAGTCCGCTTTTTCTCCATAGCCGAGCTGCGCAGTGAGCGCCCGACGCACCAGGTCCTCGGATAGAGACTTTTGCAACGGGACTTATCCCTTTGACGTCGGTACTGACTTCTAGTATACTCTTTATATGTCCAAGGTAGACCGAAATAACCCCAAGAATTCCACAGCTTCCGACTCTCCGCTCACCTTCTTTGAGTTCGACCGCAAGTACCCCGACGATGCCGTTTGCTTAGAGGTCTTGGTTAAGAAGCTCTACCCGGACGGTATCTATTGCCCGACCTGCGAGAAGGTTACGAAGCACCACCGGGATAAGTCGCGCCCTTCTTACTCTTGCCAGTTTTGCGGACATCGAGAACACCCGATGGTCGGAACCATCTTCGAGAACTCCGCTACTTCTCTCAAACTGTGGTTCTACGCGATCTATCTCATGTCTAGCACCCGTTGCGGAATATCCGCCAAACAGCTAGAGCGTGAGCTTGGCGTCACCTACAAAACTGCATGGCGCATGTTCCACAAGATACGCTCTCTGCTCGATCAAGGCGACCCGCTGTTGGGCGGGACGGTCGAAGCGGACGAAGCCTACGTTGGCGGACAAGCCAAGTGGCGCAACCGTGGCGTCCCCGAAGGCAAGGGACGCGGTACTGTTGGCAAGACTCCGGTACTCGGAATGGCCCAACGTGGCGAAAACGGCCAAGGCGGAACCATCGTAGCCAAGGTGGTCAATGATGCTGGCGAGAAGTCCCTAATGCTGCACATCCGAACCAAGGTGCTGCCGGAATCTGTTGTCTACACCGACGAAGCGGTGGTCTATGACAAGCTAGGGAAGATGGGATACCAGCATGACCGGGTAAACCACGCTCGGAAGGTCTACGTTAGCGGAGATGTCCACACAAACACGATTGAAGGTTTCTGGACTCACATGAAGCGCGGCGTGAGCGGTGTATACTGGGGCGTGTCTAGCAAGCACCTGCAAGCGTACCTAGACGAATACGTGTTCCGCTACAACCACGGTAAAGACCCGCAAGGAATGTTCAACGCTTTTGTGAACCGGATCGAGAAGGCTTCTCCCGATCTTCCCTCTTAGCCGCCTTGTCTAGCAGCCGGGAGAAATCCCCTTCTGTTGGTAGCGGGATCTCTAATCCTTTGGGCGTTTTCTGGCTGGGCTCGCCTTCTCGGGTCAGTCGCTTGTCGCGTTTGCCTGCCATAATGTCCACATTCTATCTCCTTGGTTCATGAGTAGCCAATACAATCACGAACTACGTCTGGAGCGGGCGCTTCAGAATCTGCAAACCCTGGAAACCGAGGTTCAACGGTGGTTGGGACGTTACCCGTATGGATTCGTTCAAGAGTTCGACGTGCAGCGAAGCGAGAACGCTATCCGGGTCATAGCCTTTGGGCGGCCCCCCGCCAGCGTGAGTCTCCTTATCAGCGAGTGTTTGCACAACCTCCGCTCCGCTCTTGACAACTTCGTCTATGACCTTGCCCTCGCCTATAACAGGGGGAACCCGCTGCTCCGGGACGCCGAGGACAGGGCGATGCTCCCCATCTTTGGGAGCCAAAAGGAATTCAAACGTAGAGGGGCGTACAGAATAAGGGACATCGACCCAGGTGCGAAAGCAGTCATCGAGGGACTGCAACCGTATGAGAGAGGGAATCCCGACTACCTCTGGGAACTCAACGAGCTTTCGCGCATCGATAAGCACCGCTTGCTTCACGTGACGCTGCTCGGGATGCACGAGAGCGTTCTCGGGGGAACCCAACGCAACACCATCGTCGATAACATAACCTTCAGCGGCGGCGCAATCGAGCCTTTTGGACCCGGCACGGTAGACGGCACAGAGCTTGTCCGTTACCGGGCCACTCCCGTTGACCCGAGCGACAAAATGCACATGTATTTCCAATTCGTGTTCGACATAGCGTTCGATCAGGACTCGCCGGTTAGTGGCGGCGAGCCGGTTTTGCGCAGGCTGTGGACGTTGAGAAACTACATCATCGATAACGTAGTGCTGCCCCTTACGCCTTACCTCACCCGAATTCGCTTGGTTCGCGTTAGTCAACCTTATTCCTTACTGACGTCAAGGGGATAAGTCCCTTAAGTAAGCGGTCGCACCAGGCGCGCCTGCTCGTCTCCTCGGCCTCGATGAGACGGTCGAGGATGTCCAGCTTCCGAATGAGGGTCCGGTAGAGTTCGTCGGTGCCCATCTTCCCCCTGACCAGGCGGCCGGCACGTAGGAAGTCCACGGCGTCGGGCTCGGGGCCGAGGCCTCCCCCCTATCGCGAGGGTCACCTTCTCGATCATGACGATACTCTCGTGGCAGAAGCGGTGTCCGTCGAACAAGGCCGCGACGCCGAGGTCCCACGGACAGGCAGGGTAGGATCCGCGCGTCTCCCGGCGCTCAACCTCCTCGCCGGCGGCGTACAGCCTCACGATTCTCTGGCCGGGGATCGTTTCGTCTATCTTCACGCCGTCCGCGCCGTCGAAGGGCTTGAGCGCTATGACGCCTTCGGTCTCAACGGGCTCAGGCTCGCGGGCCTGGCTCTCCTTCCCCGCCTCTGCGAGATCCCTAACTTCAGCGGCCACGTTCTTGAGTCTCCTCTCCCATCCTCTCATCCGGACCGTTGTTCTCAGCGCGGGAGGAGCCGGGAGGCTGGACCCGTCTCGTAGACGTTTGCCAGGCGGCGGCCGAAGAGTGCCGGAGCGTATAGCGCGGGAGGCGGCTCTTCTCCGAGGCCGAGACGACCGTCGACGGGACCGGAGGTCAACACCGTCTGTCGGCCGCCGCTCTCGATGTAGACGGCCACCAGCTCGCACACCAGGCGAGCGAGGCGCGAGAGGAACACCACGTTCGCGTCGTAGCCGGCGAGCTCCAGCGGCAACTTGAGGTCCACGACCCGCCGGTACTTCTCGGGGTAGCCCCAGAGGTTCGCCACGTCGTGGCGCCTCTCCCGGAAGGGTGCCCTGAGGATCCTCCCTCGCACCAGGAGCTCCAGTTCTCCGTCGAAGTTCTCGTAGAAGGTAGGGCTGTAGAACACGCTAATGCTGATGTCCTCTTGCTCCAGGTCCTCGACCATCTCCCGCGTGCCGATGCGGGCGAGTACGGCCTCCACGATGAGGTCCTTCTCGCTGGTGGATCGTTCTCCGGGTTCGGTTCCGTGCTCGATCATCTCTTTCTCTCCTTTCGGTAGGGGCCCCAGGCGCGTCCGCTCAACGGCCGACTCGTCTCAGCAAGTCCGCCATCTTCTTTCCGGCTACCTTTGGCAGCTGGCTCACGTGATCTAGGACCGCCACCCGGCCGCCGAAGATCTCCCGCATCTTCGCCTCGCGGTCGGTGTCCTGAACACCGCCGGCCCTGAGGTAGACGCCGAGCACGCTGACACCGCGGGCGCGCAGGGTGGCGAGCTCGGCCTTGGCGGCCGGGATACTGTTTGGCACACCGTCGGTCAGGACGACGCAGAGCTTCTGTTTCTCGGTCCTTCCGCCGAACGCCTCACGTACGCGCCGGGCGCCGCTGGCGAGGTCCGTCATACCAAGCGTCTTCATCGCTCCGAGCCGCCAGTCCGGGCTCTCTCCAAAGCCGCGGAAGACCGGCGCGTCATCGGAATCCGCGAAGCCGCGGACCTCGTGGGCGATTCCGGCGAGGTCGAGGCCCTGGGAGACGATCGCCGTCGACTCCTTGAGGTCCGGAATCGTCTTGTTCATGCTGTCCGAGAGATCGACCAGCAGCTCGACGCTCATGTCCACCTTCCGCGCGCGGCCTCTCTTGGCGAAGACCTTGTCCTCGCCGCTCGCGAGGGCGCGGCGGCGCCTCCTGTCCAGCCTGCCGGACTCCTGGCGAGTCTTGGTCGCCAGGGTCTCCGTGCGGGCCTCCTCGATGGCCGAGGCGAAGTCCCGGGCGAGCCGGCGGTTTTTCTGCCACCGGGCCCGGAAGTCCGCCAGGGCGCCAGGGGTCTTCGGTACCCATTCGTCGAGGTCGGGGCGCCGAGTATCCTGGGGGGCCCGGCTCTTGGCACTGTTCGCCAGCGCCCGCGCCTGGCCGCGCCGATTTTCGAGGGCCTCGCGACCGGCGTCGGGATCCGCGACGAAACCCGAACCGTCCTCGGACCCGGTCCCGCTGCCTGGTGGGCCGTCGGGGGCTCCCGGTGCGTCATCCGGTGGCTCACCGGAGCCTTGCATCTGGCTTTTGGCATCCTCGTCCAGCGACTGGTCGTCGGGTTCTCCTGATGAGCCTTGGGGATATCCTATGCCTGGCGCGCCGCCGGAACCGGGCCCGGCTCCTCCCTTGAGGTGTTCGGTCTCCGGATGCGACGGGATTACTCCGCGGCGCTTGAGGATGTCGTGGATCTCGTTCGCCTCCCGCAGGCAGTCCCAGCTCGTGCCGGCGACCGCCGCGTCGACGTGCTGGGCGCACTCCCGGTAGGCGGCGAGCGCCTCCGGGGAGAGCTTCTCCTTCGGCACGGCATAGTAAGGGAGGCCCCGGTAGAGAATGGCGCCGGTCACCTGCTGCCAGGCGTTCTGGCGCTCGGGATCGAAGCTCCAGCGCCCGGAGCCGTTGTGGGCCACGAAAAGCGCGTCGTGGGCCTCTATCTGCTCGTAAGCCTCGGGCCTCTTGAGCTTATGGCGCCATTCGTCGTGTCCGTCGGCCAGGACGTTGTTCAGGAAGGCGACCGGCGACCGGCTCGGGTCCGACTGGATCTGTTCCTGAAGCTCGGCGAAGGCGGCCTTGTCGTAGTAGAGCTCGTGGCAGATCTCATGCTCGAGGCCGCCCTGCATCATGAGGATCCGATCCTCCGCCGGGGCGTCCTTTTGTGGATCGTGTGGGTCGAGCTGGACCGTCCCGTTCATGTCCGTCCAGAAGCCGGAGCCGATCGCGATCTTTACGTCGTTGCCGGTCGCCACCCGGGCGACGTTCTCCATCCGGCCGCGCACGAACTCGTTGTCCACCTCATCGGCGTACTCGGTGTCGTCCATCAGGAGACCGTTGGCTTCACCGGCCGCCATGGACAGCTTCGCAGGCTCCGGGATCCCGGCCACGCCGCCGCGCGGGACCGCCGTTCCAGCCGCCGCCGCGCGGGCCAATCTGCCGTTCCCTTTCAACACCGCTACCTAACCGCGGCCGAAACGCCGGTCGTAGTGGTGGCGGATGGTCTGGCGCATCTGCTCGGCCTCGCCGGTACCCGCGCTGGATAGATCGAGGAACTCCTCACACCTCCTTATCGCCATCTCCCGTCCGCCTAAGGCGCGGAAGGCCGCGAAGCGGTGGAGCCAGCGGGTGTCGGGCTCCTTCACCATCCCGGGCTGGTTGTCCCGGAAGGAGCTGCGCAGGTCCTCGAAGAAGCCGATGCACTTTTTCGCCTGGTCGTTCTTCATCTCAGGTCTGCCGGCCTTGGCGAGGAACTTGTTCGCCTGGGACGCCACGACCGCCGCCCCCTCCTCTGCCGAGAGGCTCCGCATGTGGAAGTGCTCGACCCGGTCGGCAAGGGCTCGTCCGAGTCCTCCGTCGCGGCCCGTACCTTCGGGGTTGTAGGTAAAGACGATCTCGGAGTCCTTGTGTACCGGGATCGTGGTCTGCTTCCCTTCGGGGCTCTTGACCGTTATGAAGCGGCTCTCCGCCGAGTTTCCGCTCCCTACTATGTTGTGAAACTGGGTCATGACCTCCACCGGGGCCGTGTTGGCCTCGTTCAAGACGACCCGGTGCCCGTTCTTCAGAGCGTGGGTCACTTTTCCTTCGCGCCAGACTATGTTCCCGTCCTGTATCGTGGCCGCGCCGAAGAGCTCGGAGACCTCGGTCGTCTCGTCGACGTCGATCTCAAGATGGGGGCGGCCCTCGGCCGCCGAAAGCTGCTCGAGGACGAAGTTCTTGCCGGTACCGGGCTCGCCGAGCACGGCGAATGATTTGAAGCCCAGAGAACGGGCCACCCCCAGATCGGCCGTGACCTCCTCGTGGCTCTTCGCCATGACGAAGGACGGGTCCGGGCCCGGAACGCGGCTGAGATCCCCGGCGGAGAAACGTGCATCGCCGTCCTGGATCCTCGCCACACCGCCGAGCCCGAGCAACCTCCCGTGGTCCGGGTTGAAACCACTCGCGGCCCCGACCGGCACCGCCGCCGAAGCCTCACGTCTCGCCGCCGCCTCTTCCTCGGCCTCTCGATTCTTGCGGGCGTTGTACGCGTCTATGTCCGCAACGCTTGCGTCGTGAGAGTAGCCAATCTCCCCGCCCTCCGCCTTTGACCACGCGTAGTAGGCGTCGGTCGCCCTGACCAAGTTCTTCTCGTTGCGGTCGGCCATGTAGGCGTCGCAGGCGGCACAGTATTGTCCGGCCAGTTGCGAAGGGTCGTTCTCCAGCGCCTGCCGGGTACCGACCATGACCGCGCCCATCTGGGCCGGCGTCTTGTCCTTCTTGGCCGATCCATCGCCGGCGAACCCGGTCGCCGGATCGTAGACGGCCACGTTGCCGTGCCGGTCGTTAACGAAGACGCGCCCCGGAGTGTCCGGGTCCTCCTCGACCGCCTCGACCCCGTCAAGGCCCGAACTGAGATAATACGCGCCGGTCGCCCAGGAACGCTTCTTTCCCTCCTCGACGTAATACCCGTCGTCGTGGTACCTGTGCCCCACCTCGACCGTAGACCCGTCCCGCAAGTCCACGGACTCTCCGTTCCTGGCGTGAAACTCCTGCTCCCACGTCTCCCGGTCGTCGTAGTAGACCGCCCCATCCCTCTCGACCCGGCCGACGACCGGTTGGGAGCCCGCCGCACCCTGCGAAGACGCGGCGCCCGATGCGGCAACCCGCCCGCCTCCCCCGGCCATCGGCTTCTGGACCGGCGCCCCGGGCTGCGAAGGTGCCGACGACGCCCCGGATCCAACCTCTTCCCGTCCAGACGTCTGGACGGCGCCAATGCCGTACGCTACCACGCCGCTCCGGGGCGTCGCCGCCGCCGCGTCTCTTTGGGCTTTTCCGTTTCCCTTCACTCCCTCTCCTCCCATCGGCGCCGGCCGGAACTCCCGGCCACGACGCCATGAGTTTGGGACGGTTTGGCCCATCCGGTCGGGCCCCGACTTGAAGTTAGTGGTGAGCCCGGTTACCCAACAACGCTCGTGGACGCCGAACGGCTACACTTGGGGCGTGGCACTCCTTCTGACAGGCCTTACCGAAACAATCCATCCGCTGCGACCCGTTCTCATCCTCCTTGTGGAGCTGGCGCTCCTCTACACGGCTGGCGCCCAAGCTACCGGCCGGCTCTACGGCCTGGCCCGGAGCTTCCCAGGAGGAGCGTCGCGGCTCCTCTTCTACGCGTTGGTGTTTCCCGGCGTGGCGCTGCACGAATGCGCCCACTTCGCGGCGTGCCTGCTCTCGGCCACCAAAGTCGCCCGGTTCCGCCCGTTCGCCCCGCGGGAGGGCGCCGACGGACGCGTAAGGCTCGGCTACGTCAGCCACGAACGCCGCCCGGCCCCCCTCCAGGCTCTGATCGGCCTGGCCCCCGTGGCCGTCAACCCGCTCGGTATACTCATCCTGACGACCCTGCTGACCCCCCTCTCCCCCATCGACCTCACACCCGCAAACCCCGCTCCGCTTTTTGCGACCCTTTACAAGGCCCTCGCCGCCACCCCGGCGCCCGTCGTCGTGCTCTGGGCATACCTCTGTGTGAGCTTCGCCCTCGGCAGCGTGCCTAGCCGCGAGGACCTCTCCTCCGTCCCAGCCGCCATACTCGCCATAGCCCTCGCCGTCCTTCTGCTCGCCCGCTTCGGCGGCACCGCCGGCTTCGACCTCCTAACCGCACTCTGCACCGTCGCGGCCTTCCTCGCGCCCCTGTACGCCCTCCCGACCGCGGTCGCCTTAGCGGCTTTCGTACTCGTTGCGGCCCTGAGTCGGCCCTAGTTCCCGAGCCAGGGCCAAGACCCCGGCCACGCAGTCCAAACCAATCCCCCAAAGGACAGCGACGGTATCGAAACATTTCGATTTGTCCGACGTTTCAGCGAAGTACCAGCCGCGCTGACCGGACCCTACAGCGGTTTTCATAAAGATCGGACGCTCCTACGGTAGCCGCAGTGCTCGAAGAAATCCAGGGCGTCTTGGTCAGTTACCGCATTGAGGGCAACGCCCAGCGCTTCTACTAGAGCCTCCCTGCTGCGCGCTCTAATCTTGCGCAAGATGCCCTTGATCTTTGAGAACGCTTCTTCGATGGGGTTGAGATCGGGCGAGTAGGAGGGCAGGTAAAGGATCTCGCAGCCTCTCGACTCGATCAGTTCCTTTACTCGTTCTCCCTTGTGGGCGCTGAGGTTGTCCATCACCACGAGCTGCCCGGAGCGTAGGGTAGGACCCAGAACCTGTGCGATGTAGGTCTCGAAGACCGTGGCAGTGGTTGCACCTTCCACAGCCACGGAAGGTCCCATACCCTCCATACTCATGCTAGATAGCAGCGTCGTATTGGGTCCTCGGTTGCGAGGCACCGTTCCATATGCCCTCTGGCCTTTGGCGGAGTAAGCGTAGATGGGAGAAAGCGAAGTGTTCGACCCCATCTCATCCACGAATACCAGTCGCTTGGCGTCGATCTGCTCGACTACCATCACTCGCCAGGCAGCCCTCAAGAATTCGTCTCGCTCACTAGCACCCATTGATCTTTTTTTCGGGTGTAACCAAGACGCCGAACCGCCCGGCAGACGGTCGCCTTGCTCACTTCAATACCGAGCAACCGATGGAGCAGGCGTGCTCTGTCTCCATAGGTGACTGTCGGACGCTCGTGCAGGTCCTCCTCCAAGAGTCTCATTCCGCTCTTGCCTAGCTTGCTCTCTCTGCCTGGCGCTTTGCCTGGCTCAAGAGATCTGCCCTGCTGTACCAAGTTAACGTAGCGTTTAACGGAGGTGGCTCCCACTCCGAAGGTACGAGCGGCCTGAGCCTTGGACATTCCGCGCCGCACGGCTGCAACTACCCTCTCCCTGAGATCTACCGAATATGCTTTCATCGCTGAATGATGTACCATCGTCCATCTTTAGTGCAACTCGCTGTAGACCCGTTTACCCGACCGGCATTTTGTGAGAAAGCACAACAAGTTGAAACTTTAAAACTGTCAAATTATTAAACTATAAAAAGTGTAAACTATTAAAGTTTAAAGCTAAACCGAATGCAGTTAGGTTCGCAACCGACGAAGGTCGCGGAGGCGCGCTGGGGGTGGAGCATTTGGTTTCGTACACGGCTCGGAGTGCGGGCCGTTCCGGGGGAGCGGTAAGAGGAAGGCGGCCATGGATCTGGCGAGATCCAGGTCTCCGGGCCGTCCACGTGACTCAAATCTGCCGCCAGAGGCCCTTATATGGCCGCTGGACGGACAGAGAGGGTACTTGGGGATACGAGATATAGCCCTGCCGGCTATTCGCACGCAGCAGCGCGCCACGCGGCGGCCATCCTCGGACCTTCGGCGGAGCACAGCGACATCGAAGCCCGAAGCTCACAGGGCTGTGCGATCCCACCTGAGTTTCAAACCCCGGCTCCCTACCACCTCCCGAACGTTGCGGCAGGGTGGAGCATCCCAGACCAATGTAAACTTTGAAAGTTATAAACTGCGATAGTTTTAAACTTATGCTAAGATCGGTGAAGAGGTCTTTCGAACCGAAGGAGGGTAGGGTGAAGGTAGTGTCGGTCGTCAACGGGAAGGGCGGGGTCGGAAAGACCACGACGACGGTAAACTTGGCCGAACTCTTGTCAGAGGTGGGGAAGGTCTTGGCGGTGGACGCAGATCCGCAGGGTTCGACAGCCTGGTGGCTGGAGCGATCGGAGTCGAATGTGGATTTAGTAAGTGAGACAGACTCGAGGCTACTCGGAAGATTAAGGGAGGTGGGGGGGTACGACGTGGTACTGGTGGACACCCAACCGGCGTTGCGTGTGGAGGGTTTGCGGGCGGTGATCCGGGCATCGGACTACGTCATCCTACCTAGCCCGCCGGCTGCGATGGACGTACGGGAGGTGATCCGATCGGTCCTAAGCGAGGTGCGACCCTCGGGTGTTGCCCACCGGGTCTTGTTGACGCGGGTTGACTCCAGGAGCATGGGGGAGGCCAGAGAGGCTCGAGAGGAGTTTGAGCGCAACGGAATACCGACGTTCCGGTCCGTGGTCCGGGAGTACAAGGCACATCGTGTGGCATCCCTGCTTGGCTCCGCCATTAGCCAGCTTGGTTTGAGGCGAGGGCGCAACGCGGAGGAGGATTACCGGCGGGTCGCCGCGGAGCTTGCCTCCGAGGCAGGACTCACGCCTGCCACGACGCGTGAAGAGGCTGGCTAATGGGGGGCAAGAGGCTGTCGGGGCTCAAGGATTTGATCGGCGAGGAGGCGAGGATTTCGGGGCGGCAAGAGAGGCTTCGGGATACGACCGAGCTGGGAATGCCTGAAGAGAGAGTCGAGGGGGGGGAGACGGAGGCAGTGGTGCATGGGCGAACTCGTGGAGAATCCGCTGCCGAGCGATACGTGGAGTCTTCTCCTGTAGCTACTGTCCCGGATCCCCCGACGCTACGGGAGAGTGCTCACCCAGACACCGGCCTGGGACCGAAGTACCTCAAGCTGCACGCGAAACTGACGCGCCTGAGAGAAGACCAAATGGTCGACCTCACCGCCCTCGCCCGGCGCGCCAATCGAGAGAAGGTCACGCAGGGTGAGCGGATCACCGAGAACACGCTCATCCGCGTCGCTGTGGACTGGATACTAAGCCATGCGACCGACGTAAGAGGGTCGTCGGAGGAGGAGATCCGGCATCACCTCAACGTTCCCAGGCGATCCTGACTTTCCACCCGCGAAGCTACTGGCGTTGCGATAACGTCATGGACAAACCTCTCTGTTCGACCTCTACTGGCTCCCCGCTGTCTGTACGCATCCCTTGCCATTGTAATACTCACTAGGCCCACGCATACGCAGAAGACCTTCGGGAGATCCCAGTCCTCTTCTCACCTCCGCCCGGTTAACCGCTCCTCAGATCTCGAGTCCTGGATAGCGCCCGCAGCATTCCAACCCGGCATTATCCTTCTTCCTGATACTTACCTACCGCCTGCCCCCGGCCGTAACTTCCCACCACCCTCCCAACCTCGAAAACCAAGGACCCCAAAACACCGCCTTCGCAGAACATCAAAAACATAAAATCTAAGGACCGATTCGGTAATAAAAAGGGGTGGGGCCGGGCCTCCAGTGCGTTTCCCGCTTTCCCAGGCCGAAAACTCCACTTTCACGTCTCTACTCCTCAGGAACTCGGATGGCGGGCTGATGGCGGACCGATGGCGGGCCGATGGCCCAGTCGGGGTCTTGCAGAACGGGGCGCTAGACTCCTGCATCACAAAGTGGTGAAGAACCGCCACCCGGGAAAGAAAGCGGGAACTGGGAGGAACTAGAAAGGGCGCTCGCGCTCGTTTGAGACCAGGGACCAGTAGGAGGTGCCGAGGGGACCGTGGGCGCGTTGCCAGATTAGGTTCGTGAACACGACCTTGCTGGCCAGGCTTAAGCCTCGCTTCTCGAAGAGGGAGCGGGTCTTAAAGAACCGGGTGGACTTCTCCAGGGCGTTCAGGTAGATCACCTGGCGCACCCATCGGGTACGCTCGACGGTAGGGCTGACGAAGAGGACCTTTGGGATGGGCCGTCCCAAGGCAAGCAGATCGGCGAAATGCTCGGCGTAGTGCTCGGCCTTACGGGCGATCTGCCACGGCATGTCCTGGCTACCGGTGTCGCTCTCGATGAAGTAGTAGGCGTGAAATCCAGGGTCTCCCTTGCGGTTCACCTCCAGCACCCCGTCTGGGTTCAGGTAGAGGCGCCGCTTCTTGCCCGGATTCGGTCCCGAGGCTTCCTGAGAGGTTTTCTCGGAGTGTTGGTGAAGGAGTATCGGGGTGTATCCGCTCTCTCCGCACATGGTCTCAAGACCAAGGCCGCACCAATCGCTTGCGGCTCCGCTCTCGTCTCCGTCGCGGGTGGACCTGAGGGCGCTGGCGAAGAGTGCGTAAAACTCGTTTCGTAGCAGGGCGTGATCTACGGTAGCGTCGGTAAGAACCCTCGAGTACAGGGAGCGCGCCGTGGCGGGGTACAGGGCTCGCCTGGCGGCAACGTATCTGATACCGCTGTCGGTAAGGTAGTGTACGCCGAGCCACCGTCCGGTCTCTCCGGAGGCTTGGGCGTAGGGATAGTATCTCCTGCTCGTCGCGATCAGAGGCCGGTCGTGCGGCCCCTTTCTGAGCGCGGCGAGGGCCTCGCGGGTCCGTCTTGCAGAAAGCGGCTTTACTAGCAGGTTGCGCAGTTGCTCGACCGTCAGAGCGCCGAGCCTGAAGGTGAGATCCAGCACCTCGGGTCCCGAGACCGGCATCCGCGTGGAGTCAGCGATCGTAAGCTCCGTCACTGGGGCGCCTGGTCCGTTCGTCCATCGTAAAGCTCGTCGTCCGGCTCGTCGTCGAACATATCGTCGGCGACGAGCCCATCCTCGGTCCGGTCTGCTTCGGCGCCGCCGTGGACGACCGGCTCATCGGAAGCAGGCTCCATCGCGTAAAAATCTTCCACGCTCTCGATACTCCCAGGGTTGGGATCTGGAGCCGCCACTGACCCGAACCCCGCTGCCGGGGGCGACGGAACGGCCCCCCGGCCTAGCCGGGGGGCGGAGGCGTCGCGCAGGAAATCCGCCCAGCGCTCGTTAGCGTCGGTCCTGGGAGGCAGTGGCCGGGTGGCGGACGTGACGACCTCGGTCCCGAGCTTCAGGACGAAGTTATGCTCGGGGTAGCTGCCGAGAAGCTCTGGGGTAAACATCGCGTCTCCGATGGCCGAGACTGCGGCCACTTTGTCCTCGTCGGCAGCCCGGAAAAAGATCCGGGTGGACGCATTCGAGAAGGCGCTTCTCAGTTTCTTGGGCAGTTGTTCGGCGTGTTGGTGGGCCCCAATGATTGGGAGGGCCCACTTGCGTCCCTGGGTGAAGACCGTCTCGAGCTCCTCGCAGGCGAAGTCCTGGATCTCGTCGCAACAGACCCCAAACTCCCGCAGGGAGACATCGTCGCGGCCGGCCGATGCCGCCTTTGAGTAGCGGGCCGAGGCCGCCTTGCGGGCAAGCTCCAAGAATATAGTGCCGGCGAACTCGACGGCCGCGTCGTCCAGAGATCCCTTGTCCAGGTTAGCCAAGAGAACTCCGCCGCCCTCCATCAACTCATAGAAGTCGAAGTCCCTGCGGGGCTCGCCGAAGATGCGGGCGAGCTTGGGGGTAGCCATCGCCTGGGCGATGGACCATATGGGACTCCACTGCTCCTCCTGCTTGGCCGCTGACTGGGTACGGTCGCGGTTGCGCCAGAACTCGAGCACGTCGGTCCACCGGCTATCGGTCTCGAGCCAGGAGAGGACCTCGGCCCGGACCGCGGGGATCTCCACGCCGTCCTCCGTCTCGCGCCGGGGCGCGAGGAAACGGGTCTCCATCAGGTCGAGCGCCGTGAACCTGGGCTGAAGACCTGCGTCCATGAGGGCGGAGTTTGCGGCGATCATGGCGAGTGAGGCGTTATAGGTCAGGGGCCTCATCCGGTTTCCGAAGGAGTTCGGGAAGCGGCTCTCCAGGGCGCGCACCACGATCATGGCGAGTTCCTGCTCCGTCAGGTAATCGACGGGGTCGAAGAGGTTGTAGGAAGGACACTCGAACTCTTCGTCGACCGGATCGAAGACTACGAGATCCTTGACCCGGTGTTTTGGGAAGTTGGCTAGGACGTTGTCAAAGAGGCTCCGGGTCGGGTCGAGCAGCATCAGGCCCATCCTGTCGACGCTTACGCCGGGCTTCGTGAGGACCTCCATGCACTGGAGGTACATCTCCGCCGTCTTTCCCATGCCGGTGATGCCTCGTATCACGATGTGGCGTCTTAGCGCCATCTCGCCAAGATGAATAGGCGCTCCCTCATAGCCGGGATGGTTCGAGTAGCCGATCACGACGCCTTCGCGTGACAGCCGCGACGTCGGAGCCTTGACTACGAGGGTGCTCTCGGCCCGATCGTTAACTCCTACCTCGGCGCCCAAGGGCCGCCACAACCCGGAGATCTCCTCCGCCGTCAGGGCACCAAGGAGCGTGGCCGAACGCCGCGCCGGCACCCGCACGAGCCTCAGCTCGGCCTCGGCCACGCTTCCACCAACGGCTTCGCCGACAGCGTAGCTCTTCTCGACGACGTAGGCGTCCTCACCCCGCGCAAAGGCGGCGAAATACTGGGAGAAGGCGAGCCTGAGCTGCTGGGAGCGTCCGGCGAGGTCCTCGCCCGGAGCGAGGTATCCCACCGCTTCCAGCTGGACGGAAAAGAGATTTTCGGCCATGCGCCGGCGCACCACCCTGGAGCCTTCCTGGACCCTCTCGGGCCGGCCGCCGAACGGGTCTCTGGGGCCGCGGCGTCCGAAGATGAGGCGGACCACGGCCCAGCAACTGCGGAGGACGAACACGAGGAGATCTCCGAGGACGACGAAGAGCATCTCGAAGGCGTGCTCGATCGCGTCCTCCGCCGACGGGACCCCAGAGCGTCCTGCCGGGTAGGAGCCCCGCCTATACTTCTCCGCGGTGCGAGACGCCTCCTGGTCGTTGAGCTTCCTCTGGTAAGCGGCCTTCTCGGACATAGTGGGGGGTTCGTACTTTTCAAGCGTCTTCATCAGCTCTTCCTTGGCCCGCGCGGGCGCCGGCCGGACGTGTATCCGTACGAAGGCCCGCTCGCCGGAGGCGTCCCGCACGGCATCCCTGACGGCGGAGAGGGCGGGACCCAGCGGCTCCTCGGGAAGCTCGGGGAGGCTCACGAGACCAAGCTCGGGACGTTCGCCACGGATCTCGTATCGGCAGAGGACGGGCACAAGGTCCAGACGCTCCAAACCGCCGGCTTCCGCCTCTGACTCCCGCCTTTTATCCACGACCGGGCCGAAAAACAGCGCCTCGGCGGAGGAGAGGGACCTTACCGTAGCCAAGTCCGCGTACGTGCTCGTGAGCAGGCGGGCTGCGGCCTCGGCGGCCCGGCCGCATAGACGGGCCTCGACCTCTTCTCCCACGTATTGCTCAAGGCTCAGGCCCTCCTCTTCAAGCGGTAGCCGCTTGAAGAGACCCTCGAGCCGCCGGGGATCGAGTCTTGAGCCCTTGAGCGGCACCACCTTCCACCCTTTCAGGCCGCCGACGTGACGCCGGGTTTCGTCGTCGCGCGCGTAGATCGCGGCCCGCCTCAAGGCAAGCGGCATCAGCCACCGGCGCACGCACAGAAGTAGGGTCACGTATAGGGGCAGCGCGAGGAGCGCCTCCGGGTTGGTAGAGACTTTGTACAGAACCCCATCCGGGAGAGCGGCTCCGGAGCGTTTGAACAGCACCCAGGCTATTTCAAGGGACGGTACGCGAAGAACCCTCAGATAAGCCAATGACGCCGTCGCCATCACGGCGAGCGAGCAGCCGACCAGGAGAGCGCCGAGCAGTCCCTTGCGTCTGAGCAACCCGCCGACCGTGCCCGTGCGGGGAAAGGAGGAGGACAGTAAAGGCTGGATGCCCGAGCGTGGCCCCCGTATGAAGGGCCACCCAAGCGGTATGCGCTCGGTCTTATCCCTCAGTGCTACGTCGAGGATCAGGTGGCTCACGTAACCACAAAGAATCCCGAGGAAGAGGGCGCCGCCGCAGACGCGACCGATGAGGAGTGGGAGGGGGGCAAGTAGCACTGCGAGAAGGAGTAGGGCGCCCGCGCTGTGTGCAACGGTGTTCCGGTAGCCCGCCTCGTGAAGCAGGCTCGCGAGCCTGCGGGCGCCGAGAATTCCTGAGGCCGCCGAGTGCCGCCGCTCGAACGCGTCCGGGAGCGCCGCGCCGAGGGATCCCACCACGACCATCGCCGCGGCGAGCACGAGTCCTATCCTACCCGCGGCGGCCGGAGGGAGCGCGGCCAGGAGCGCCGCCGCGCCCGCCGCGCCCGCCAGCAGATACCCGCAATGGAGCAACATCCCGCCCTCGGGCGGAGCCTGCCGGCGCGCGGTCGGGGGTCCTTCACCCGTGAAGCGGCCCTCCGAGCTCGCCGTAGTCTCGATTCGAGCGTCCTCATTCGCCTGCGTCAGTCCCACATCTGTCTCCTCCCTGGATAAACGCACGTCTAAAGCGTTAGTCAAAACGGTTGAACCATGGCCCGATACCCGCTGTGCTCGAAGAAGCCACGGGCGTCTGAGGGATTTACCGCTCCGAGAGCCTGGCCCATAGCTTCGATGAGCGCTCCGCGGGTT
>JAABUR0100000518.1_pt1 | contig 84197 bp, 81 predicted proteins | sample 5560091 | NCBI WGS metagenome assembly JAABUR01 (sample SAMN10711879, study PRJNA513375) | rock metagenome | isolation source: Antarctica rocks | place: Antarctica: Victoria Land, University Valley sud
GACAAGCCACCAATTACATCCGCGTGATCACTGACGGCTCGACCGGTCCGACCGCCAAACCGAGACACCGCCCAGCCCAGGCACGGCTGCGACACCCTGAAACAGGCGTTCGACACCAGCCACCTAGGGTCATCCGCACTGGCGGGGAAAGCGCCGAGTCGGTGCGGCAACCGAACGTTCAGCGGCGCTTGACGGTGCGTTGCACGCTGCGCATCTTGGCGCCGGCCGGCATCGGGCCCTTGGGCATCCCGGCCTGCGGGGATCGGCCGCGGAGCGCCGCCAACCGGGTGTCCAGCTCCTCCACCGCCTTCGGGGCGATATTGCGTGGCAACTTCATCAGGGACTGGTTGAGCTTGCGCAGCGGCGTCTGACCTTCTTCGTTACCGACGATGATGTCGTAGATCGGGGTGGCGCCGACCACCCTGGCGATGCGTTTCTTCTCCTGCGCGAGCAGCGGCTTGACCCGGTGCGGTGCGCCCTCGCCGATCAGCACAACGCCCGGCCGGCCGATCACCCTGTGCACCGCGTCCATGTGGGTGGTACCGGCGATGGCCGGACTCACCCGCCACTTGCCGCGCAAATTGTTCTGCAGCGACCAGGCGGCGGCACCTGGAGTTCCCTCGGCCTTGCGGTAGACGTTCGACTGCACCCGGCGGGCGAAGATGATCATGGCCAGGGCGGCGCCGAGGATCAGGCCGAAGGGGAGCGCGAAGTACCAGCGGATACCGATGAGCAGGCCGAGTCCGACGATCACCGCCGCGGTCCCGAGCAATGCCAGCAGCAGGTAGGGGATCAGCCGCGAGTCTTCCTTGCGCTGAACGTTGAAGGCTTCCCACATCTGGCCGCGGCGCTCCTTCTTCGCCGACTTCTCCGCGGCTTTCAGCGCCTTCTTCTCCTCCTTGGTGACCGGTCCGGAGGTGTCGTCAGTCTTCGCCATGGTTCACAGGATACGGCCGTTCGGCGGCCCGGAAGCCCCGGCCGGGAGGAACCGCCGCTCAGCTGGAGGCGATGAGCCGGCTGGAGAATGCATGGGCGGAGCGATAGCCCAGCCGCCGGTACAGCGGTCGGGCGCTGTCGTTGTCGGAGTACATGCCCAGCGTGCTCACTCCCGGCATCCGGGCCGGCCGCTCGATCGCGGCTCTGGTCAGTCCGGCGGTGACCGCAGTGCCCAGCCCTTGCCCGCGATGAGCCGGGTCGACGACGATGCCGGTGAGGTGACCGGCACCGGCGGCCGTTCGGTGGAGGGGGGGGTGCCGGCATCCCGATGGCGGCAAGGCCTGGCCATCCGGAATGGCTGGTCCGCACCATCACTGCGCTTGCCTGACGGATGAAGGCCGGAGCCGGCAGATCGTCCGGGATCTCGTACCGGACGAACGGGTCGCCCTCGACCGCCGTCAGCAACTCGGCATGCGAGGACGCCGGGCGGGTGGTGCCGCCTGTCACCTCAGTCGGCGACCGCGGGCGCGAGCCGACCAGCCGCGCTCTGCCGCTCCTGCATCGCCTTCCGGTACAGCGTCCCGGCCCGATAGGACGAGCGGACCAGCGGACCGGACATGACTGCGACGAATCCGATCTCGGTGGCCTCGGTCTGCAGTTCGACGAACTCCTGTGGCTTGACCCACCGCTCGATCGGGTGGTGCCGCGGCGTCGGCCGCAGGTACTGGGTGATGGTGAGCAGATCGCAGCCGGCGTCGCGCATGTCGCGCAGCGCCTGGCTGATCTCGTCGCGGGTTTCGCCCATGCCGAGGATCAGGTTGGACTTGGTGATCATCCCGGCGCCCCTCGCCTGGCTGATCACCTCCAGGCTGCGCTGGTAGGAGAAGGCCGGCCGGATGCGCCGGAAGATCCGCGGCACGGTTTCCAGATTGTGCGCGAACACCTCCGGCGCCGCGTCGAAAACCTGTTGCAGCAGTTCGGATTTCCCGGAGAAGTCCGGGGTGAGGATCTCCAGGCCGGTGTTCGGCGCGTGGGCGTGGACCTGGCGGATGGTTTCCGAGTACAGCCAGGCGCCCTCGTCGGGCAGGTCGTCCCGGGTGACGCCGGTGATGGTGGCGTATCGCAGGTCCATGGTGGCGATCGACTCCGCCACCCGCCGCGGCTCGTCCCGGTCGAGTTCACCGGGCTTGCCGGTGTCGATCAGGCAGAAATCGCATCGGCGAGTGCACTGGTCGCCGCCGATCAGGAAGGTGGCTTCCCGGTCTTCCCAGCACTCATAGATGTTGGGGCAGCCGGCTTCCTGGCACACCGTGTGCAGGCCCTCGCGTTTCACCAACGACTGCAGGGCGGCGAATTCCGGCCCGGTCCGCATCCGGGTCTTGATCCATTCCGGCTTCTTCTCGATCGGCACAGCGGAGTTGCGGACCTCGAGCCGCAGCAGCCTGCGGCCCTCTGGGGCAATGGTCACTTGTTGCCCTTGGTCGGGGATCCCTCGGGCTTGGATCCCTCGGGCTTGGATCCCTCGGCACCGACCGGAGGATTGTCCGCGCCGATGTCCCCGGCGGCAGGACCGGCCATGTCGCTCGGGTGATCGGGCGAATCTCCATCGGCTGCATGCTTGCCGGGGTCGGCCGGGTGCACCGCGGGCTGGTCGCCGTCGCCCACGGCGGCGGCCGTCTGGTTGTCGGTGTCGTCGGCCTGCGCGACCGCGGCGGTCTTCTCTGCCTGTGCCACCCCGTCCTTGGCATCGGTACCCGTGATCGATTCCTCCCCGGCCCGGGCGGCTGACGGGGTGCCCTTCGAAGTGTTGCCGTTCGACGTGGTGCGGGCCGGATAGGTCGGTGCCCCGGAGGTAGTAGGCGACTGGGTCTGGGCCGGCGACTTCAGCGCTCTGTAGGCCGCGGCGGCCGCCCCGGCCAGGAGTGCGAACACGAAGAACCGGCGGATCCTATGACCGCGATTCTTCCGGCCGGCCGCCTTCTCGGCATCCGCGGCGGCCTTGGCGGCCGACTTGGCGGCCTTCGCGGCGGCAGCAGCCCTCTTGGAAGCCAGTAGAGCGGCTCCGCGTGCCGAGGTCTGCTTGGCCTGCTGGATCACTTCACCGGCCTTGACGCCGGCGAACGCTTCGACGGCCTTGGCTTGTTCGCGTGCGCTCTTGGCAGCCCGCTTGGCCGCCTTCCTGGCGCGTCCGGTGAGGTCGTCGGCCCGTCCGCCGAGCGACTCGCTGACCTTCCCGGCCGTCACGGCCAGCGTGTCGGAAACCTTGTCCGCCAGCGGTGCCGCGGCGTGGGCGGCGGTACTGGCCAGCCCGGCAACCCTGCCGGCCGCATCGGTGGCGGCTTCGCCGACCTTCTCGGCGACGTCGCCGGCCTTCTCCTTCAGGTCATGAGTCCAGGTGGGGGTGCTCATAGCAGCTCCTCGTCGGTCGTTGGATCGCTCGTCATCCCTGCGCGGGCGGCTAGTGCCACCCGCTCCGTCCAGTGCAGACACAGTCAGCGCAGGGACACTCGGTGCATGCCCGATCGTCCGCGCCGGCTCTGTGCAGCGCCGAAGTCTCTCCAGCATTCCACGCCCGCCGGCATCCGTCCCGTCCGTACCCCTTCCGGCGACCGCCCGCGCCATCACCGCGGCGGGCGGCGGATGCCGCGACATCCGGGCTGCCAACGCCGGGGCGCCTCAGCTCATCGGAGGGCCGCGTCCAGGTGCCAGTCGATGCCCGGAGCCTCGGCCGGACGTGAGAGCCGATCGACGGTGATCGCCAGCCGCCCGTCCAGGCCGTCCGCCAGCTGCGTCCTGACCAGCGGCAGCGCCTCGGCGACCGTCACCGGTAGGCCCAACTCGCGGGTCAGGGAGGTGACGCCGGCGTCGGCGATACCGCACGGCACGATCCGGTCGAAGGCCGTGAGATCCGGGTCGCAGTTGAGCGCGAAGCCGTGCATGGCGATGCCGCGGGCGATCCGGACGCCGATGGCAGCGATCTTTCGCTCCGGCAGGCCGTGGCCGGCGGGAAGCCAGACTCCGCTGCGACCCTCGACACGTCCGGTGACCACCCCGAGGGCGGCGCAGGTGGCGATCAGCACTTGCTCCAGCATCCGGACGTAGGCGACCACGTCGATCGGATCTGCCAGGGCAACCACCGGGTAGCCGACCAGCTGCCCGGGACCGTGCCAGGTGATCCTGCCGCCACGGTCGACGTCGATCACCTCGGCCCCGTCGGTGGGACGGTCCTCTGGCCTGGTGCGTTTGCCGGCGGTGAAGACCGGGTCGTGTTCGAGCAGCAGAACGGTGTCCGGCCCGGTTCCGGCCGCCCGGGCGTCGGCCAATTGCTTCTGCAGATCCCACGCTGTGCGGTAGTCCACTCGCCCGGCATCGACGAAGACCAGATCCGCACCCGCTGCACGCATGCTTCAAGGATATTCCTGGGCGGCAGCCGAGCCGCCCGCGGCACCGCACCTGCCCGTCAGGCGGCGCGTGCGGGACGTGGCCGGCCGCCGCTGTGTGGACAACCCCGATGTGGACAATCCCGATGTGGACAACCCGGAGGTGACGCTTTTCCCGGCCTAGCGTGCTGGTGATGGAGATCGGTGGTTATCGAGCGCAGCGATTGCTCGGCGAAGGAGCGGGTGGCGCGGTGTGGCGGGCCCTCGCGCCGGACGGCACACCGGTGGCGTTGAAGGTGCTCGGCGGACCGTACGAACAGGCGCTGCAGGCGGCCAAGCGGGAGGCAGCCCTGGTCGCCCAGGTCGACCACCCGCACCTGGCGAGGATCAGAGCGGTGGTCTGCGACGCCGACCAGGTGGCGCTCGCGATCGAGCTGGCGGACGGCGGTTCGCTGGAAGATCTGCTGGCCCGACGCGGCCGATTGACCTCTGCGGAGACGCTCACCGTGCTGATCCCGGTGGCGTCCGCGTTGGCGACCGCGCACGAACGCGGGGTCGTGCACGGCGATCTGTCGCCGGCCAACATCGTCTTCGATCGCGGCGGGCGCCCGCTGCTCACCGACCTCGGCGCGGCGCGGGTCGCGGTCGAGTGCGGGTTCCCGGTGGCCGCCACCCCCGGATATGTCGCTCCGGAGGTCGCCAAAGGAGGCGTACCCGGCCCCTCGGCGGATGTGTTCGCGTTGGCAGCCGTTGGGCTGCATTGCCTTTCCGGTCGAGCGGCCTGGAACGCCGACGACCTGCGGGACGTGGTTGTCCAGGCGACGGTCGGGCAATGGCCCGATCCGGACGACGGTGACGGACCACGGGGGTTGGTCGCCGCGATCCGTGCGGCCCTGGGTGATGTGCCCGAGCGCCGTCCGGGGGCGGCGTCGCTGGCGGTCGATCTGGCGCGGAGCGGAACAGCAGAGCCGATCGACCTCGGTGATCCATCCGACCTCGGTGATCCATCGATCCGCCTGGGCGATACACGGGTGACTTCGACCGGCCGGCACCGGTCGGCCGGAGAACCGGCTCCGAGGCCGCGCACCGGATCGGCCGAGTTCGACGAGCACTGGTCGGCTGACGCCGGATCCGTTGCGCAGCAGCGGGTTCGACGGGTGGCCACCCGAGTGCGAGCCGGCTCCGTACCGGTGCCGTCGGAACCCGAGATGCCGCGCTCATGGCGGACACGGGTGCTGGCATTCCGTCATCGCAGTGGTCGGGCATCCGCGCCGAATGCCAGGCCGCCGGGTCGGCGTGACCGGCGCTCCGCGCTCAAGTTCGCTGCCACCGCGGGCGTTTTGCTGGTAATCGGCGCTCTGGCCGTTCAGGCCGGGCTGATGTGGGCGGGCTCGGGCAGCCGGCGGGGGAGTGCCCTTCCGCCGGTCAGCGCTGGTCCGGCGAAGCCCGGCGGCGGCAGCGGCCCGCCGGTAGCGGCACCGTCGCCGCGGCTGGAGTCGGTCGCTGCGGCGTCGTCGGCCGCTGGGGCGTCGTCGGCCGCTGGGGCGTCGTCGGCCGCTGGGGCACGGTCGTCCGCTGGGGCACGGTCGTCCGCTGGGGCACCGGCACCCCCGCCATCACGGCGTGCACATCCGCTGCCGGCGTCCTCCATGTCCTCCGGGCCGGCAGCTTCCGCGCGGCGGACCGCCGGACCGCCAGACATGGCCAGCAGCCTGGTGGGCGGGGCGGATCAGCAGACACAGCAGTGGCTGTTCGTCGTTCGCGACCTGGATTCCGCGCGAGCCGTGGCCCTCGTCCATCTGGATGAAGAGGGCCTGTCCGCCGTGTACACCGGCGATTCTGCTGCCAGGGCGGCCGACGCTGCCACCATTTCGGGGCTGGCAGCTCAGGGTTTTCGGGTGGAAGGGGCGTTGCACCGGATCAGTGCGGTGCGCGTCATCGATGCTTCGCCGGCGGACGGCACCGGCGGGGCGGTGCGCCTGGAGGTGACGGACAGTCTGCCCAGCTACCGGGTGCTGGACCTGAACGGAACGACCGTCGGTTCCACCGGCGTCAGGGGGCAGGCACGCCGGATGATCGATGTGGTCAGGACCGCGGACGGTTACCGCATCTCGGCGGTGTCCACCGGATGAGCGCAGGACCGACACGCGGGCGCAAACCGGCTGCGCTGTCGGTGCATCGACCTAGCGTGACCAGGTATGCGGGTATTACACACCTCCGACTGGCATGTGGGGCGATCGTTCCATGGCCATGACCTGCTGCCCGACCAGCGGACGGTGCTCACGGCCATCGCCGAACTGGTGGCCGAACACTCTGTCGACGTCGTCGTCATCGCCGGAGATCTGTACGACCGGGCTATCCCGTCCACCGATGCCATCGCGACGCTCACCCAGGCGCTGCGATCGATCAGGGTGGCCGGCGCCCAGATCATCGCTTCCTCCGGGAACCACGACTCGGCGCCTCGGCTGGGCGCCTTCACCGAGTTCCTCGCCGCCGGGGGACTGCACCTGCGGACATCACTGTCCGGGATCGCCGATCCGGTGCTGCTGCAGGACGCGCACGGGCCGGTGGCGTTCTACCCGGTGCCGTACCTGGAACCTGAGGTGGTGCGCCGGACCTTCCACATCGAAGGGGCCGCATCGCACCAAGTGGTGATGTCGGCGGCGATGGACAGGGTGCGGTCCGATCTGGCGGCCCGGCCGGCCACCCGGTCGGTGGTGCTGGCTCACGCTTTCGTGGTGGGCGCGGTTGCCGGAGGTTCGGAACGCTCGATCGCCGTCGGCGGGGTGGAATCGGTGACCGGCGAGGTCTTCGACGGGATCGACTACGTGGCGTTGGGACACCTGCACCGCCCTCAGACGCTGTCGGATCGGCTGCGCTATTCGGGATCTCCGCTGGCCTACTCGTTCACCGAGGCGGGGCACGGCAAGAGCGCCTGGCTGGTCGATCTGGACGCGAACGGAGCAGTGAAGGCGCAAGCACTGGAGTTGCCGGTCCCGCGTCGGCTGGCCGTCGTGTCCGGGACCCTTTCGGCAATCCTCGCCGGCCATCACCAGCTGACCGAGCACTATCTGGCAGTTGAGCTGACCGATCCGGTACGCCCGCTGGAGGCGATGCGGCGACTCAAGGAGAAGTTCCCCTACGCGGTGACACTGGCGTGGGAATCGCCCGCAGGCACGGCTGGTGCAGGATCTGTCGCGGCGGCCGGGCGGGCAGGTGCGGCCGGTCTTTCGGATGCGGATCTGATCTCCGGGTTCCTGCTGGACTGCCGGGGCAGTGCGCCGTCAGAGCGGGAGAGCGCTCTGATCGACCAGGCGCTCCGCAACGTCAGAGCTGCCGAGGCGATGGCCGGATGAGACTGCACCACCTGGCTTTGTCGGCGTTCGGCCCCTATCCCGACCGGGTCGAGGTCGACTTCGATGCGCTGGGCGCCGGGGGCCTGTTCCTGATGCACGGCGACACCGGCGTCGGCAAGACCACTCTGCTGGACGCGGTGGCGTTTGCGCTGTACGGAACGGTTCCCGGTGCCCGCGGGGAGGCCAAGCAGCTTCGCTGCGACAGCGCTCATCCGCACACCAGAACTCAGGTGGAACTGGAGTTCTCGGTGGCCGGACGGCGGCTGAGCATCGTGCGCAACCCCGAATACAGGCGCCCGAAGTCCCGCGGACCCGGCAGCACCACCGAACGCGCCAAAGCGGTGCTCAGCTGGCTGGATGGCGGCGAACTGCCCGGCGTGACGGGGCACGGCGAGGTCGGGGACGTAGTGCTCGACCTGCTCGGGATGTCTGCTGATCAGTTCTTCCAGGTGGTGCTGTTGCCGCAGGGCGAGTTCGCCCGATTCCTGCGAGCGGACACCGCGGAGCGGGAACAACTGCTGGAACGCCTCTTCGACACCGAACGGTTCGCCGACATCGAGGAGGCCTTCGCCGCCCTGCGGCGAGAGTCCGGCCGTCGGCTCCGGGAACTGTCCGGCCAGGTCGACCTGCGGATGGCCCGGCTGGTGGAGGCCCGCGGAACCGAGATGGATCCGGCGATCGGCAATTCGGAGCTGACCGACCTGGTGGCGGAGCTGGTCGCCGCCGCCGCGGCAGCCGCCGACGTCTCGAAAGCAGCCGGAGATCAGCGAACGGCCGCCGGCGCGGACCTGTCACAGCTGGAGGAACGGGACAGGCGGGTTCGCACGCTGGCCGGCCTGCTCGCCGCCCAGTCCTCGCTGGAGAACGGGGAACAGCAGCTTATCGGGCAGCGGGAGGCACTGGCTGCCGCCCGGCAGGCGGCACCGGTGATCCACGCGCTTCAGGCCGTCGACGGTGCCGCCGAAGCGTTGCAGGGAGCCAGACTCGCCGAACATCGCGCGCGGGTGGCCGCCGAACGGATAGCGGCGCGGTCCGGCGAGGACGCGGCCGGCCGGGAACCGGACGATCTGCTGCAGGCCGTCGAGCAGTTCGGTAGGCCGGCCGACGCGGACGAGCTGCGCCGGCTGGCGGCCGGCAGCCGGGAGCTGGCCGGATCGCTGTCCGCGCTGATCGACGATTCCGCCAACCAGCACCACGACGAGCAGTTGAAGACGGGCATCGAAGGGGAACTGGCTGAGCTGGTCGATGCGATCACCGTCGCGCAATCCGCATTGGTGGTGCTGCCGAAGCGGCTGGATGAGCTGAACGAGCAACTCCGGGAGGCAACCGGCGCCGCCGCCCGTGCGGACCAGACGGCGGCTGATCTCACCGCGGCCACCGACAGAGCGGCTGCGGCACAGTCGGTTCCGGATCTGGCAATGGCGATGCAGAGGGCGAGTGGCGCCTGCGCAGCGGCAGTCGACCGGCATCAGCAGACCAAGGACGAGCGGCTTCGGTTGACGGAGCTGCGCTTCGCCGGGATGGCCGCCGAACTCGCGGCCGGATTGACCGATGGCAGCGGATGTCCGGTGTGCGGATCCGTCGAGCACCCGGCACCGGCTGTCGCCGGCGCCCACCACGTCTCGGGCACCGTGATCGCTGCCGCCGTGGCCACCGAGAACGCCGCATCGGCGGCCCGCGACCAGGCGGAGGCAGCGAAGGCGGCGACCGGCGAGAAACTCGCCGCCGCCGCCGCCACCGCCCAGGACCTGGATGCCGACCAGGCGGCGGCCCTGGTGGCCACCCTGACGCTGCGCCTGCGTACCGAACGCGGCGCTGCGCTGCTGGTGGAGCAGCTCCGCAAGTCCATCCACAACGCCCGCGCCCGGTTGGAACGGCTGACCGCGGATGCCAGGACATCAACCATGCAGCAGGCCGCCCTGCGGACCGAACTCCAGGTCATCAGTGATCGAGTGCGCGTCAGAGCGGACCGGCTGCGGACGGCCGCCGGCCCGTTCCAGAGCGTCCCGGAGCGGCGCCGGCACCTCCTCGAGCTGGCGAGCGCCCGCGAAAGCTGGTCCGTCGCACTGGATTCCGTGCACTCGGCGACGGCGGTGGCCACTCGCAGCGGGCAGGCGTTGAAGCTGGCCGTCGACCGGTCCGGCTTCCCCGATGTCGACACCGCCCGATCCGCCGCCACCGTCGACGCCCAGGCGCTGGCCGTGTCGATTCGCGAGGCGGAGGACGCCCGGCTGGCCATCAGTGCCCGCCTCGCCGATCCGGAACTGGCCGGGATCGACGCGTCGCAAGAGGTGGCGTTGCAGCCGGCAAGGGAGCGAGCCGAGCAGGCGGCGCGGTCGGCGGAGCTGGCAATCGCCGCCGCGGAAACGTCCCGCCGGGTGGCCGCGGCCACCGGCTCAGCGGTTCGGGCTCTGGTAGCCGCCCGGATGCGCCTGGCACCGGTGGTCGCGGCCGATGCCGAGGCGGCTGCGCTCGCCGATGTGGTGGCCGGTCGCGGGCAGAATCACCGCGCGCTGTCCCTGCGCAGCTATGTTCTGGCGGCCAGGTTGCAGCAGGTGGCCTGGGTGGCGGGCGAACGCCTGCAACGGATGTCGGGTGGCCGCTACTTGTTCGTGCACTCGACGGCCCGTGAATCCCGCGGTCGCAGCGGCGGACTGGGGCTCGACATCCAGGATGCCCATACCGGCACGGTGCGCCCGGCGAAGACGCTGTCCGGCGGTGAGTCTTTTGTGGCTTCGTTGGCGCTGGCCCTGGGACTCGCCGATGTGGTGGCCGGCGAGTCCGGTGGCCGACTGCTCGACACCATCTTCGTGGACGAAGGGTTCGGGACCCTGGACGCCGACACGCTCGACTTGGTGATGGACACGCTGGACGAGCTGCGCGCGGGAGGCCGCACCGTGGGACTGGTCTCCCACGTCGACGATCTGCGGCAGCGTATCCCCACCCGGCTGCATGTGCGGCGGACCGGGTCAGGGCCGGTGCCGGAGCTCGTCACCGGCTGATCCTGCTGCCGGCTCGGGCCCTGGATCTGCGACGCTGCGGGTGAGGCGATCGGACTGCGCCCGTTCGTCGCCGTTCGCTGCCGGCCCGGGCGCCGGTCTCGGCGCGGCGGGTGGGGCGATCGGGACGGCCGGCACGTTACGGTGCCCGAATGTTCGTGCTGGTGGCCCACTTCACCGAGCCGGCACCGCCGCGGGCGCTGGCGATGCTGGCGGCCCAACCCACCTGCCTGCGTGTGGTCTTCGCCCGGTCCACCGACGAAGTGGACCGGTACGTCCTGGTCGCGGAGTTCGCCGATGCGGCGTCCTATCGCCGGGCCCTGTCGCCGTTCGACGTCCGCACCACGGTGATCCCCTGGCTCTCGACAGCCCAGCCGGGTTCCGGGGTGCACGAGGCACTGGCCACCGCCAGCGGCGGCGATCTTCGAGCCCATCAACCGACGGTGACACCGGGACGGTAGTCGCTGGACGGCGGTTGAGCCGGGTACTGCTGCAGATGTCGGCTGCCGGCCGGGTGCAGGAGCCATCCGCTGGCGAAGTGTCTTCGACGCGGGCGATATTTCGCCAGCGGGGGAAGTGTTTCGCCAGCGTGGGGCCGGTTTCGGGTGCACGCTGTGGCGCCCGGGCGTTCGGCTAGCCTTGCCCAGTGTCCTGCGTCGCCCGTGCGGCAAGGACGCTCCCGCCCGCACCAGCACCACGGATCGGACAGATGACGAGCGCCAACATGGTCATCCAGGAGTCGGAACCCGGACAGCCGCAGCCGCACCCGAATGCTCCGACCATGCAGGACGTGCTGCTCGCCCTGCAGCGGTTCTGGACCGAGCGTGGCGCCATGGTGGCGCAGCCCCTCAACACCGAGGTCGGCGCCGGCACCGGCAATCCGGCCACCGCCCTGCGGGTGCTCGGGCCGGAGCCGTGGCGGGTGGCTTACGTGGAGCCGAGTGTGCGGCCCGACGACGCGCGGTACGGCGAGAACCCGAACCGGCTGCAGACCCACACCCAGTTCCAGGTGATCCTCAAGCCCGACCCCGGCAATCCGCAGGAGATCTACCTGGAGAGCCTGCAGGCACTGGGCGTCGACATCCGCGCCCACGACATCCGGTTCGTCGAGGACAACTGGGCGTCCCCGGCGCTGGGCGCCTGGGGACTAGGGTGGGAGGTGTGGCTGGACGGGTTGGAGATCACCCAGTTCACCTACTTCCAGCAGGCCGGCGGCCTCCCGGTGGATCCGGTGAGCGTCGAGATCACCTACGGCATCGAACGCATCGTGATGGCGCTGCAGGGCGTCGACCATTTCAGGAACATCGCCTACGCGCCGGGGATCTCCTACGGAGAGGTGTTCGGCCAGTCCGAGTACGAGATGAGCCGCTACTACCTGGACGATGCCGACATCACCACCAACACCCGGCTGTTCGACCTGTACGCCGCCGAGTCGCAGCGGATGCTGGATCTCCGGCTGCCGGTGCCGGCCTACGTCTACGCACTCAAGTGCAGCCACACCTTCAACGTGCTGGACGCCCGCGGCGCCGTCAGCACCACCGAGCGGGCGAAGGCATTCGCCCGGATGCGCGCCCTCACCAAGGGCAGCGCGCTGCTGTGGGCCGAGCGGCGTGAAGAGCTCGACTACCCGCTGGGCATCGTCACCCCGCCGCCGGCCGCCGATCTTCCGGCCGATCTTCCGGCCGTCTCCGACCCGTCTACCCTGCTGTTCGAGATCGGCCTGGAAGAGATGCCGCACACCGAGGTCACCCGCAGCTGTCAGGCGGTCAAGACCGCGGTCGCCGACAAACTCGCCGGCACCCGACTCGGGCACGGCGATGTACAGGCGTTCGCCACTCCACGCCGCATCGTCGTCGTCGTCGAGAACGTTCAGCCGGCCGAGCCGGATGCCGAGCGGACGGTGAAGGGCCCGAAGCTGGCAGCTGCCTACGACGCGGACGGTGCCCCCACCGGGGCGGCCGAGGGATTCGCCCGTGCGAGGAACGTCGCCGTCGCAGACCTTCGGCGGGTGACGGTCGACGACGTCGAACACGTCGGCATCGTCGTCACCGATCGGGGGCGCGGCGCCGTCGAAGTGCTGAGTGACCTGCTCGGCAGCGTGGTCTTCGAGCTCCGCGCCGAGAAGAACATGCGCTGGCGGGACGCCGGCCTGTCGTTCACCCGCCCGGTGCGCTGGCTGCTGGCGCTTCTGGGAACGACGCCCGTTCCGGTTGCGGTGTCCTCACTCTCGGCCGGCGTCAGCACCAGGGTGCACCGCACCGCGCCGGAACCGGTGGTCACCGTCCCGCACGCAGACGGCTACCTGGATTTCCTCGCCAGCCACGACATCGTCGCCGACACCTCTGTCCGGCGTGAGCAGATCGCTGCCGCGGCAACGGATCTCGCTGGCAGTGTCGAGGGCCGGATCGACGTTGAGGGTGAAGGCGACCTGATCGATCAGATTGCTGCTCTTGTCGAGTCGCCGGCTGCGGTGCTGGGGTCGTTCGACGAGAAGTACCTGGAGCTGCCGCAGGCGATCCTGACCACGGTGATGCGCAAGCACCAGCGCTACCTGCCGGTCCGGGACGTCGCGGAGGACGGCGCGGCGCTGCTTCCGTATTTCGTGGCCGTCGCCAACGGCTTCTGTGACCATGACGTGGTGCGCGCGGGCTACCAATCGGTGTTACGCGCCCGATATGAGGACGCGGCGTTCTTCTGGCGGGCCGACCAGAAGACGGCACCGGCGGATCACCTGAAGGGCCTGGCGAAGCTGACCTTCGCCGACGGGCTCGGCTCGATGGCAGACCGGTCGCGCCGGATCGCTGCGGTGGCCGGCGATCTCGCAGACGGCATCGCACTCTCAGCGGCAGAGCGCACCACGCTGCAGCGAGCCGGCGAACTCGCCAAGTTCGATCTGGCCACCCAGATGGTGATCGAACTGTCCAGCCTGGCCGGCACCATGGCCAGGGAGTACGCCGTACGGGCGGGGGAGAGCGAGCCGGTAGCGACCGCGTTGGCCGAGATGGAACAGCCCCGCGGCGCCGGCGACGCGCTTCCACGGTCGACGCCCGGCGCGCTGCTGGCGCTGGCGGACCGGTTCGATCTGCTGGCCGGGCTGTTCGCCACCGGCGCGAAACCCACCGGCAGCTCCGATCCCTTCGGCCTGCGCCGCGCCGCTCTCGGCATCGTCGGCATCTTGCGCGCCGCGCCGGAGCTGGCGGCCGTGACCATCCACGCAGGGCTGGCCGCAGGCGCCGAAGCCCTGACCGCCCAAGGTGTTCCGGTCTCCGACCAGGCGCTGGCCGACGCCCGCGAGTTCACCATCCGGCGGTACGAGCAGGCCGTGCTCGACGGCGGATCGCCGCACGACCATGTCCAGGCAGTGCTCACGCTGGCCGACTCGCCGGCAGTCGCCGACGCCGCGCTCGCCGATCTGGAGGAACTGGCCGGCGACGAGAAATTTGCCGCGCTGGTGACAGCACTGGAGCGATGCCGCAGGATCGTCGGGAAAGGCGTCGAACCGGTCTACGACGCCTCGAAGTTCACCGAGGCTGCGGAACGCGACCTCCACGAAACGGTGACGAAGGTTTCTGCGCGGTGGCAGGGCGGATCGGTCGCGGATTTCGCCCGCACCGCGGCGCGGCTGATCGCCCCGATCGACGCCTTCTTCGACCAGGTCCTGGTGAACGCTGACGATCCGCAGGTGCGGGCCGCCAGGCTCGGGCTGCTGGCCAGTGTGAACCGCCTGTCGGACGGACTGCTGGACTGGAAAGCTCTGGAGGGCTGACGGTTCGGACCTGGCGTTGCGCCCGAGCCACAGCGAAGGACTCTTGTCGGCCGAGGCGCCGGCACAGTCACGGCTTTCTGATCTCGCGGGACTCGGTGTCCACGATGTGCCATGCCATGGCCCGAGCTGTGGTCCACGACGCCCAAACTGGGAAGTCGGCGGCTCGGGTCGACTCTGTCCAGTTGTTCGTTGCTGGCTGCCCGGATGAGTCGGAGAGTTTCGACCCGGGCAGCCCCGGAGGATGCCCAGCGTCGTTCCTCGCTCTTCCTGCTCGACGGGTTGGAGGTCGCGACGAACGCCTGCTCGTCACCCTCGATCCGCTCCACGATCCGCGGTGTGATGTCACCGAGTCGGGCTGTCAGCTCGTCAACGGCTTGTTGTTCGTCGGCTGCTTGCCCGACTCGGCCCCAACACCGCAGATCGAACGCCCATGCGGCTGCGCCACCGGTCGACGCAAGGTTGACCCCGGACTCGACATGGACGGAACGGGTTCGGTCACCCAGAATGCTGGCACGGCAGGAAGGTCGGTGCCGCCGGTGGTCGGGGAGCGTCCGATGGTCCGGTCAGCGCAACCCGGCCGGATAATCCGACCTGGCCGGCGGTTCGGTGCCGCGGAACCACACCTGGAAGAACGGTTTCAGGTCCTGGCCGGCCAGCTCCGAGGCCATCGACTCCAGATCCTCGAACGAGGGGTTCCGGCCGCCGTAGGTGGCCGGCCATTTCTTGAGTAGTTCAAGGAACTTCGCGTCGCCCATCTGGTGGCGCAGCGCGTGCAGCGCCAGCGGACCACGGGTGTACACCGCGGTGAACTCGTGACCGGCGCCCATGTCCACCAGCGGCGACCGCCAGAAGGACGGGTCGGCGTCGGCTCGTTGCATCTCGGTGCGCCACTGCGCGTCCAGGTCGGCTTTGTCGACCTCGGCATGCCAGAGCCACGTGGCATAGGAGGCGAAGCACTCATTGAGACAGATGTCCGCCCAGCGGCGCACCATCACATCGTCGCCGTACCACTGGTGAGAAAGTTCGTGCACGACGGTGTCCGGATCGACCCAGCCGGCGTACACCGGTCGGGTAGCCGTCTCGAGCGCGAACCCGATGTTCGCGTTCGAGTAGATCCCGCCGACCGCCTTGAACGGGTACTTGCCGAAGTACTTGCTGAGGACCTCGATCACCCGCGGTGTCATGTCGTGCAGCGCGACGTCTTCGGTCTCCCCCGGTGCGATGGCCGAGACCACCGGCGTCCCGTCGTCGAGCTTGCTCGTCTTCACGGTGAAGGTGTCGATGTACAGGGTCGTCAGATACGAGGCGATCGGCACGTCCTGCACCCACCGGAAGACCTTCATCCCGGCGGGCGCGGCCGGCAGCCCGGTGGTCTGCTCCAGACCGCCCGCGATCACCTTCCATTTCTGGGGCACGGTGGCGGTGACGGCGAACGTCGCCGGGTCGGACGGGTGCTCGTTGACCGGATACCAGGCAGACGCCGAGAACGGTTCGCCGGCGACCAGGGCGCCACCGGACTTGGTCCGGTACCAGCCGCCGTCGCCCAGACCGGAGGTGCCGCCGGACACCACCGTCGGAGCGCCGGCGTACGTCACCACTGCGGTGAACACCGATCTTGACGGCAGCGGGGCGGCAGGGGTCACCACCAGTTCGGCGTCGACGCGGGCGAACCTCGCGGGGACTGCGTTGACCGCCACTGCGCTGACCTTCATCGTCGGCTGGAGGTCGAAGTTGAAGCGCCGCAACCCTTCTGCCGATGTCACGGTGGCAGTGACGGTGGTGGTCGCCGTCAGCGCGTTGCTCTCCGGGCGGTATTGAAGGGCAACCTGGTAGCCGGCGACGTCGTAGCCGCCATTGCCGGACGCCGGGTAGTACTCATCGCCGATACCGGTTGCGCCGACGGCACCGGAATCCCCGCCCTGTGCGGTCGAGGACCGTGGCCCAGCGGTGGGTGTCGACGGCACCGTCGATGACAATCGGCCGACCGTGGTCGAGGACGGCGCCGCCGGAGCACTGGAGGCGCCGAGGGTGCCTGCCCTAGCACTGGAAGCGCCGACGGTGTCCGTTGGAGGACTGGTAGCGCCGAGGGTGTCCGCCGGAGCACTGGAAGCCGTGTCCGGTACAGCACTGGAAGCAGGGTCTGCTGGAGCACTGGAAGCGCCAAGGGTGTCCGTCACCTGCGTACTCCGATCCGACGCGGCGGTGCTCGGGCTTGACGACGCGGCGCCAATCGGGAGGGCGGAGCCGGGTACCGAAGTGCATGCAACCGTCAGGGCGAGCATTGCGGCGGTGGCCGTCAGTGCTGAGCGTCGCCGACATCGGTGCGCAGCGGAGTGGGCCATGCACCGCACCGTAGCAAGCTGGACGGCGCCGGACGGCGGCCGCAATCCTCATGCCTGGCACGTCAGATCGGCAGGGCAGCGCCCTGCCGGGAACGCGAGTCCTGACACATGTCACGGTGGGTTCGTGATGGACGGAACGGGGACGGATCGACGACGCCGGACACGCTTCGTTCATGACCACTCCGAACAAGTATCCGCATCCAGGGAATGCCGCGCCGCCGCCGGCGCCGGGCCGGAAGGTGGCGGACGGCGCTGCGATCAGGATGAGCGGCCTGCACAAGAGCTTCGGCCCCGTCCGGGCCGTGCGCGGCGTCGACCTCACCGTCGTACCGGGCGAGGTCGTCGCGTTCCTCGGCCCGAACGGCGCCGGCAAGTCCACCACCATCGACCTGCTGCTCGGTCTCACCGCTCCGGACGCCGGTAGCGTACAGCTGTTCGGCGGTGCTCCGCATGCCGCGGTGGCGGCCGGCCGGGTAGGCGCGATGTTGCAGCCGGCGCCCTGCTGCCGGATCTGAAGGTACGCGAACTGGTGAAGATATTCGCCGCCCTGCATCGTCAGCCGATGCCGGTGGACGAGGCGTTGCGGCGTGCCGGCGTGCCGGCATCGCCGGCCAGAAGACCCAGAATCTGTCCGGTGGCCAGGCCCAGCGGGTGCGCTTCGCGCTGGCGCTGATACCGAACCCGGAGCTCATCATCCTCGACGAGCCGACGGTTGCAATGGATGTCGAGGTCCGGCGGAGCTTCTGGTCCTCGATGCGGGAATTCGCCACCGGCGGCCGTACGGTGATGTTCGCCACCCACTACCTGCAGGAGGCCGACGACTACGCGGATCGGGTGGTGGTGATCGCCGAGGTCGGCTCCGGCGACCAGGTGGTGCCGGCCGCTCTGCAACATCGGCCGGACAGTGCGCTGCTCGACGTGCAGATGCCGGAGCTGGACGGGCTGGCCGCCGCCGGTGCCCTCACCGATCAGCTGCCGAGTTGCCGGGTGATCATCCTGACCACCTTCGGGCGGCCCGGCTATTTCCGACGGGCGATGGAGGCCGGCGCCACCGGATTCCTGGTCAAGGACGTGCCGCCCGAGCAGCTGGTCGACGCCATCCGCCGGGTGCACTCCGGATTGCGGGTGGTCGATCCAGAGCTCGCCGCGGAGACCCTGACCATGGGACCGTCGCCGCTGACCGGCCGGGAACGGGACGTTCTGGTGGCGGCCAGCGGCGGCGGCACGGTTGCCCAGGTGGCGAAGAATCTGTTCCTGTCGCAGGCACGGTACGCAATCACCTCTCGGCGGCCATCGGGAAGACCGGCGCGGCCACCAGGGCCGAGGCGATCCGTCTGGCCACCGACCGCGGCTGGCTGTGAGGCGAACCGGCAGCCGTCGGGATCCGCCGGCCCCGTAGGGTGCCGGACACCGGCTGGCATGATCGCTGCGGGACGGCTGTTCGCCGTCAGTCAGCCCTCGGTAGGGAGGTGTCCGGCTTGCCGGTGATGGGGCGCGCGGTGACCGGACGCGCGGTCGCCCGAACCGCCGGCCGGTGGTTCGCCGGCTTGGTCGTCATCGCCGTGCTGATCGTCGCCGGGATCGTGCTGCGCACCGTGCAGGCCGGCTCCCGCGACGACCGGACCCGGGTCGAGGCCATCGTGGTGCTCGGCGCCGCTCAGTACGACGGGCGCCCGTCGCCGGTGTACCGGGCCCGGCTAGACCACGCCAAGGAGCTGTTCGATGCCGGAGTGGCGGGCACGGTCGTCACCGTCGGCGGCGGACAGCCAGGGGACCGGACCACCGAAGGGGCGGCCGGACGGGCGTACCTGGCGGAAAAGGGCATCGCCGCCGGCAACCTGGTCGCCGTCGACACCGGCAACGACACACTGGCGAGCCTGCGGGCCACCGCAGCCGTGCTCGAGAAGAGGGGCTGGAATGCAGTCGTCCTGGTCACCGATCCGGCGCACGCCTTCCGCGCCGGCCTGATCGCCGCCGACGTGGGGTTCGTCGTCACCGTGTCCGCGGTGCGCGAAGGGCCGGCCACCGCCCCGGAACTGCAGCTGCGGTACTACACCAGGGAAACCCTCGGCAGCCTGTTCTATCTGCTGTTCGGCGGCTCCTCGCACGCCGGAGCTCCGGTCCTGTGACCGGCGGGGATATCGCGTCCCCCTACACCGACGCGGATGTCGAGCGGATGGTGCCCGAGCCGGTCAAGACGGCCGTATTGCCGGGCACCCGGCCGGGGGACCGGAGCCCGTTCTCCCGTGACCGGGCCAGGGTGCTGCATTCCGGCGCCTTCCGCCGGCTGGCGGGCAAGACCCAGGTGGTGCCGCCGGACGAGGGCAGTGTGCCCCGCACCCGGCTCACCCATTCGCTGGAGGTGGCCCAGATCGCCCGCGGTATCGGATCGCAGCTGGGTTGCGACCCGGACCTGGTGGACCTGGCCGGCCTGGCGCACGACATCGGGCACCCGCCGTTCGGCCACAACGGTGAGGCCGCCCTGAACGGGGTCGGGCAGCCGGCCGGTGGGTTCGAGGCGAACGCGCAGAATCTGCGGCTGCTGACCATGCTGGAGCCGAAAGTGCTGACGGCGCAAGGCATGTCGGCAGGCCTTAACCTGTCCCGGGCTGCGCTCGACTCGGTCATCAAGTATCCGTGGACCCGCCCGGCCGGCGGCGGGAAGTTCGGTGCATACCCGGAAGAGGCGGCGACGCTGCGGTGGATCAGGTCCGGTCACGGCGATCGGTTGTGCCTGGAAGCGCAGGTGATGGACTGGGCGGACGACGTCGCGTATTCGGTGCACGACGTCGAGGACGGCGTCCTCGACGGCCGGATCGACCTCGCCAAGCTCAGGGATCCGGACGAGCGGCTGGCGGTGGCGGAGTCGGCACGCGCAGGCCACTCCGGTGAGTCGGTCGAGCACCTCGCCGATATTCTGGGGGAGTTGCTGACGCTGCCCGAGGTGTCGGCTTCCGTGCCGTTCACCCCGGGACTGAGAGGCGAGGCGGCACTCAAGCGCACCACCAGCGAGCTGACCGGCAGGATGGTCGCCGGAGCGGTCAGCGCGACCCGGGAGGCGGCGGGTCAGGGGCCGCTCGCCCGCTACGATGCCGACCTGCTGGTCCCCGGCCGGTTGCGGGCAGAAGTGGCTGTGCTCAAGGCGATCGCGGTCCGCTACGTGATGGACGACCCCGGGCGGCGCCGCGTGCAGGCCGATCAACAGCTGTTGCTGGTCGAGCTGGTGCAGGCGGTCGCCAGGCGCGGGGCCGCCGCCCTGGATGCCGCCTCGGCGCCCCGGTACGCCGCGGCAGCCGACGATGCCGGCCGGTTGCGGGTGGTACTGGATCAGGTGTCGCTGCTGACGGACGCGCAGGCGATCGCCTGGCACCGGCGGCTGGTCCGCCGGTGAGCAGGCGCGTGGGCCGAGCGCTCGGCTGACGGTCCGGCCGCGTCAGGTCCGGCCGCGCCCACCGGCCGGTGTGTTTCGCCGGTAGCGGACGAGGTTCCGGCGGCCGGATACAGGGCGCACCATGGAGCACGGAGGTCGCCATGAAGAAGCTGCTCGCCGCGATCGGCGGTTCTGTACTGACCGTGCTCGGTGCGATGGGACTACGTCGCCGACGGAAGGCCGGCCCGAATCGCCGCGGTGACGGTGGCGGCGGTCTGGCCGGGGACCGAGAGCCACGAAATCCGTTGCCCACCACGTTGTCCGACGCCGGGGTCGGCCACCCCGCGGAGTGACGGCACAGCTGCCGGTGGACAGGCCGGGGCTGCCGGCCGACCCGGCATAGGATCGTCCGGTGTCGGGACGCATCACGGACGAGGACAAGGAACGCGTCCGCGATGCCAATCGGATCGAGGCCGTTGTCGGGGAGTACGTCGCGCTGCGACCCGGCGGCGGCGGCAACCTCAAGGGCCTGTGCCCGTTCCACGACGAGAAGACCCCGTCCTTCCACGTCCGGCCGTCGCACGGTACCTACCACTGCTTCGGCTGCGACGAGGGCGGCGACGTCTTCACCTTCATCGCCACCCTGGAACACCTCAGCTTCACCGAGGCAGTCGAGCGGTTGGCCGACCGGGTCGGAATCACCCTGGCCAGGGTCGAGGGCGGGTCATCCACCCGGGCCGAGCCAGGCACCCGTTCCCGGCTGATCGCGGCGAACAAGGCGGCGGCCGTCTTCTACGCCGGGCAACTCGGCAGCCCGGAGGCCGAGGCGGCCCGCAGCTACCTCACCGAGCGAGGTTTCGACATGGCCGTGGCCGAAAGGTTCGGCTGCGGATACGCCCCCTCCGGCTGGGACCGGCTGGTGAAAGCGCTTCTCGCGCAAGGCTTCTCCCTGACCGAATTGTACAAGGCGGGCCTCGCGCGCCAGGGCCAGCGCGGACCGATCGACCAGTTCCATCGGCGGCTGCTGTGGACCATCAGGGATGCCGCAGGGGACGTCGTCGGCTTCGGGGCCCGTCGGCTGTTCGACGACGACCGCATCGAGGCCAAGTACGTCAACACCGCGGACACGCCGCTGTTCAAGAAGTCCCAGATGCTCTACGGCCTGGACCTGGCCAAGAGGGAGATCGCCAAGCAACGCCGGGCGGTGGTGGTCGAGGGCTACACCGACGTGATGGCGATGCATCTGGCCGGTGTCACCACCGCCGTGGCGTCCTGCGGCACCGCGTTCGGCGACGAACACATCAGTGTGCTGCGTCGATTCCTGCTCGACCAGGACGTGATCCGCGGCGAGGTGATCTACACCTTCGACGGCGACGCGGCCGGGCGAAAAGCGGCGCTGAAGGCCTTCGACTCGGATCAGAGGTTCGCCGCCAACACCTACGTCGCCATCGCCCCGGACGGGATGGACCCGTGCGAGCTGCGGCAGGCCAGGGGTGACGCCGCGCTGCGCGCCCTGGTGGACGGCCGGAAGAACCTGTTCGCGTTCGCCATCCGCAGCACGCTGGCCGGCTACGACCTCGACACCCCGGAGGGGCGGGTGGCCGCTACCGCGGCAACCATCCCGCTGGTGGCCAGGATCAAGCAGGAGCCGCTCCGTGATGCCTTTGCCCGCGAACTCGCCGGACTGCTCGGCGCCGAAGCCGCGGAGATCCGCTCGCTGGTGCATCGGGAGATCCGGGTGGCGGGGCGCCGCGACACCCGACCGGCTGCGACGGCCGGACATCAGCCGGCGAGGGGGGCCGGACGTCCGCCGGGAGGCGGGTGGGACGATAGCCGGGCCGCCGGCCGGGTGGATGTCGGAGCCCGCGCGACCCCGGGTCCGGTCGGCAGAGCCGCACCCGGTGAACCGGACGGCTCGGGGACGCCGGCGCCCGACGCCGCGCAGCCGGCACTGCCGTTGGTCCGGCCCAACCCGCGCGAGCATCGCTCGTCGGTCGAACGCGAGATGCTGAAACTGGCCCTGCAGCAACCGGAACTGGTCGCCGCCGACTACGGCCAGGTGCAGACCATTGCCTTCACCGAGTCCGCCTATGCCGCGGTGCACGAGGCGATCCTGGCCGCCGGGGGGCCGGCGCCGGCCAAGCGCGGCCCGTCCTGGATGGGGATGGTTGCCGAGCACACCCGGCCAGGGGTGGCCAGGTCGCTGGTCAGCGAGCTGTCGGTGGAGCCACCTCGTCGCAGGTCCGGCGAGCCGGACGCCGCCTACGCCGGCTCCGTCGTCGCTGCGATGGCGGAGAGGGTGGCCGCCGCCGAGGAGGCGCGGCTGAGATCGGCGCTGCAACGTGCGGAAGCAAGCGGCGACCGGGACCGGACCGCGTCGCTGCAGGCAGATCTGTTCGCCATGACGTCCTACCGACGGGCGCTGTCGGACCGGGCGCGGGGGGAGGGTCGATGAGACTCGTCCCCAGGCGGATCCCGGTGCCGGACCAAGTTCGCGGCGCGCTGGACGCCGACGAGGTGGTGCTGACAAGCGCGCTGGCTGCCGACGGCACCACGGTGGCCGCCACCAGGAAGCGACTGATGGTGCTCGCCGGGACAGAGCTGCGGTCGATCGGCTGGTCCCAGATGGCTAAGGCGCGACTGGACGCCGGCACGCTCACCGTCGTTCCGTTGCAGCCCGTCATGGTGCTACCGGACGGAACCGCCGTCCTGCGGGACGCAGTCCCGCTGATCTTCGCCTTCGACCGGCCGGCCGGGATCACCGACCAGGTGCACAGCAGGGTGCGGCGTTCGGTGGCCGCGAGCCGCTACCTGCCGTGGCCGGGGGGGGCGGGTGGCTGGGTGACGACCCGGCGGGTGGCCGGCCAGGACGGGCTTGTTCTGCAGATCCGGCTCGACCCCGGTGCAGATCCGCAGGCGCCAGGATTTCTGGAGGCGGCCCTGCGTGCCGGCGCCGAGCTGTTGGGTCGGGACACCGTCGCCGGTGCCACCGGCGTCGATGAGTAGCTACTCTGCCTGCGCCTGCTGCTGCTTCCCACCCGGCAGCACTTCCCTGACCTTCGCCTCGACGAAGCCGGCGGCGCCCTGCACCGCCGGATGGTCGGAGGCCTTGAGACTCCATCGCTTGAGCTGCTCGTACCGTTGCCGGCCTGCCCGGGCGCCGAGTACGTACCCGACAGCCGCACCCATCAGTATTCGGAACATCGCGTCCTCCAGTTCGTGGCTCCGGATGTCCGGTTGCCGAGTGGCCGCCCATGCGTCGAGGCTGGTGGGGCGAGTGGGGCTCGAACCCACGACCTGACGGATTATGAGTCCGCTGCTCTGACCAACTGAGCTACCGCCCCGTCGGGACGATACCTGCCTCGCCCGCCCGCTCCGAGCGCCGTCCACCCCTTCGTACCCCACCACGCAAGAAACATGCGGGTCTTCGGCGGGGTTCGCCGTGGGCTATCCTGGTCTGGCCGCTGCGCCCTGGTTCCGGGGGCGTCGCAACGGTCCTCCGTAGCTCAATTGGCAGAGCATCCGACTGTTAATCGGACGGTTGCTGGTTCGAGTCCAGCCGGGGGAGCCAGCACACTGCCCGCCGGTGCGCCAGGTCTGCGTGCGATCTTCCCGGTTGGGGATGATCTTGGGATCGCAGGGTCGGTCTGACTTTCAGCGGGATCAGTTGGCCGGCCGGCAGTGCCCGCGCGGCATCCTGCCGTCTGGATCTCGTGGTACGCGGCATGAGGACGTCATCCCTGGTTCTAGGGATCCCATCTTGGCCGTCGACGATGGCGGGCCGCCACACGCTCTACACCGCGCGCAGCACTGCTCGTGTTCCCTCGGTCCTGAAGCGCTGCTCCGCCTCGACGTACTCCTCCACGAACACCGGTGACTGGGCAAGTGCTCCGAACAAGGCCGGGTTCTCGATGAACGCCGTTGGCCTGTGGCGCTGCTCGCGCGCGCCGGCCATGAGCTCATCCCGTCGAGGGTCCGTGATCTCGATCGGCCTGCCTCGCTCGTCGACTCCCTCGGCGTACCGCGCCCAGCTGGCCACCACGGTCGCACAGACCCGAACCGGTCCGCCGCGCTTCAGCTGCTCGGTCACGACCGGCAGAAGGAACTTGGGAATCCGGTCCGAGGTGTCCGCACAGATTCGGGTCAGCGGGTCCCGGATCTCGGGGTTGGCGAACCGCTCGATCACCTTGCGCCCGTAGGCGTTGAAGTCGACGCCGGGGATGGGCGTGAGCACCGGGACGGCCTCCTCGTCGACGTAGCGCACGAGCATCGCCTGGATGTCGGGATCGGCGATGGCTTCGTGCACGTACTGATGACCGAGGAGGTAACCGACGTAGCACAACGCCTGGTGGGTGCCGTTTGCCAGATGTAGCTTCATCCGCTCGTAGGGCTCGACGTCCGCTACGATGTCGACCCCGACGTCCTCCAGCGGCGGTCGCCCGCAAGCGAAGGAGTCCTCCAAGACCCACTGGCGGAACGGCTCGCAGGTTACCGGCCATCGGTCGCGGTAGTGGTACGTCCGCTCCAGAAACGTCCGGTCCGCGTCGACGGTCCCTGGCGTCACTCGGTCGACCATGGAGCTGGGAAAGGCGACTTCCTGCTCCATCCACCGCGCTGTCTCCGGGTCCTTCAGGCGGGCGAAGCCGAGGAATGCCGAGCGCGCAACCTGACCGTTACCCTGCACATTGTCACACGACATGATCGTCAATCCCCCGGCACCCCGGTCCCGTCGACGTTGCATTGCCTGCAACACGAGGCCGAACGCCGTTCCGTCGGGGGACTCGGCTCTGAGGTCTGCCTGGATCGCTGCAGAATCGCCGAGGAACTCGCCCGTCGTCTGGTCGACGTCGTAGCCACCTTCGGTGATGGTGAGCGAGACCACCCGAGTGCGCGGGTCGGCGATTTTCTCTACCACGGATGTCGGATCGTCGGGGGCGTAGAGGAAGCCCTGCACAGACCCGATCACCCGGCTGCGCCACATGCCGTCGGGTTCCTTGGCCGTCAACGTATAGAGGTGGTCCTGCGGCCCGAGGGCGTCACGTGTGTGGGCGTCGCCAGGCCGTACGCCGGCACCGCACACGGCCCAGTCCATGGCTTGCCCGCGCCGCATGAGGTCATCCAGGTATCGGGCCTGGTGTGCCCGATGGAAGTGCCCGAGACCGATGTGCACGATCCCACTCGTCAGCGCCCCCCTGTCGTAGCGGGGGACGTCCACGGCCGCCGGCAGCTGGGCCAGGGTCGCGTCGCTCAGTTCCTTCATCGCTCGCTCCGTGGCGTTGTGGTCACATCGGCCAGGATGCCGCCCGTCGTCCGGCAGACGTCCGCAGCCAGATCCATCGCCTCCACCAGTAGTTCGTGCCACTGGCAGGCTGTGAGGTCGGCCCCGTGCTGTGCGAGCCCACACACCAGCCGGGCCAGGGTTGCGTCGCCGGCCCCCATCGTGTCGATGACCGGCTCGGACCGCCGCGGTACGGGGACCTCGACGACCACCCCGCCGCGGGTCCGCGCGGACGCTCCTCGTTCCGCCATCGTCAGCACGACGGCGCGGACCCCGCAGCTCAGGAGCTGGTCGACGATGCCGCCCGATGCGCCCCCTTCAAGCAACGCCAGATCCTGCAGGCTCAGCTTCACGACATCGGCGACCTCGGCGAGCCGGCGGAAGCCGTCCCAGTATGCCTGGACGTCGTGCACGAGCGTCGGGCGGACATTCGGGTCCACGACAAAGGCCATTCCCGTGCGACGCACGACGTCGATCAGAGCCGCGACCTGCTCCGGGTCGTGCATGGGGAAGGAGTTGACGACCAGGACGTTTCCGGCCGTCATGGCCCGGGCGTCCGCCGCAGTGAATGCGTAATGCCGCTTGCTGATGGACGCGGAGAACTCGTACGTGGGCTCGCCGCCCGAGCGCCGCGAGGTCGCCACTCCCGTCTGCTGCGAGCCGGCGAGTGCGACGAGCGGGACTCCTTCGTCCGCGGCGACCGATCGGAGCCACGCGCCGAGCTCGTCCGAAGCTATCGGCGCCGCCAGCAGCGCAGGCGTCCCCAGACGGTGCACGCCGACCGCCAGGTTCAGTCCGGCGCCACCGGCACAACGAGTCAGCCCGCCGTCCTCGTCCTGGACGATGTCGACGAGCATGTCTCCCACCACCACGACGCCAGTGGGCAAGGGCGTCCGAGCAGCGGCGCTCATTGGAGGTTGGTGTGGTTGTAGTTCATCGTGTCGCCGGCATCGGGCATCGCCCGCATCAATGCGAACACCACGGAGTCGAGCAGGATCAGCGCGCACTGCTCGAACAGCGTTCCACCGAACTGACGGCTGTGCGCCACCGGCAACACGATGCACGCATCGGCGATGTCCCGCAGGGGGCTTTTCTCCTGGTGCGTGACCAGCAGTACGTTGGCGCCCTCCGAACGTGCGATCTGGGCGAAGCCGAGGCTCACGGGTGTTCGGCCGCTTCCGGAGACGATCACCAGGGTGTCCCCTGCTCGCACCGAGGGCGCGGTGGCCTCGCCGACGAAATGGGAGTCCAGACCCAAGTGCATGAACCGCATGGCCGCCATCTGCGCCGACAGGCCCGAGCGACCCTGGCCACAGAAGAAGACGCGACCACGACCCACGTCGTCGAAGCCTGCCACGAAGCGCTCGAAGCGCTCGACCGGCAAGGCCTGCAGGACAGCGCCGAGCTCGGCTCCGGCTAGCTGCCAGGACTCGAAGCATCGACCTGGTCCCTGATCCATGCCGCCTCTCCTTCCGGGTCCGTTGCCTGCGTGACGCCCGAGCCGATCACGACGATGTCCGGGGCGACCTGGAGCACGTGCGCCAGGTTGGACCTTCTGATCCCACCGGCGAGGCAGACCCGGAACCCGCGGGCGCGGCGCTCGGCCACCCGGTGGATGTGGTTGTCGTTCTCGACTCCGGCTCGTCGCATGTCCGACGCCGCGTGCAGGGCGAGCCAGACCTGCTGCGGCTCGCGACCGTCACAGAGCGCCTGTCCGTCGAGGTCGCCGTCGAGGATCGTGTCGAGGACGACGTCCCGGCAGTATCGGCTCGCCACGGCCTGGGTGTCGCGTCGGGTTGCCAGCGATGCGTTGGCCAGGACGGTCATCATGGCGGCTCCTGCGGCGAAGACCATCTCAGCCTCCAAGGACCCGCCGTCCGCGGTCTTCGTGTCCGCGAGGACCGGCTTGCCACCACCGAGTTCGAGGGCTGAGCTGATGGCGGACAAGCCGAAGCGCTTGAGCACCGGGGTGCCTACCTCGATGAGGTCGAAGAACGGTGCGAGCCGTGCGACGAGTGCGAAGTGCTCGGGGGCGTCGATGGCCAGCTGAAGTCGGATCGGCACCGCTCAGCCGTCCGCTCGGCCGGCCGGGCCGGCGCTGGCCGGCTTGGCCAGGCCGGTGATCACTTTGAGCAGCGAGTCCGGTGTGAAGGAGGACGTCGGCTGGTCGGCCACTACCCGGCCGAGGCGCAGCACAACGATTCGGTCGGTCACCTGCAGTACGTGCGGGAGGGTATGTGAGATGAACAGGACACCCAGGCCTCCCTCCCGGGCCTTCTCCATCACGTGGAGGACTTCGCCCGACTGGCGCGCTCCCAGGTGGTTTGTCGGCTCGTCGAGGACGATCACCTTGCGCGCCCAGGAGACCGCCCGCCCGATGGCCACGGCCTGACGCTGGCCGCCGGAGAGCTGGTTGATGTTGCGCCTGACACCGGTCAGGCCGATGCCCGCCTTCTCCAGCTCGGCGTGGGCGGTGCGGGTCATCGCCTTGCCGTCGAGAAAGCCCAGCTTCCCGAGCAGGCCCGGACGCATGCGCTCACGGCCCAGGAACACGTTGCCGGCGACCGTGAGGTCGGGGCACAGGCCGGAGTCTTGGTAGAGGGTCTCGATGCCTGCTTCGAGGGCGTCGTGCGGCGACTTCCACGTGCGCTCCACACCGTCGAGGTACAGGGCTCCGGCGTCGGGTGCGTGCATACCAGACAACACTTTCACCAGGGTTGACTTGCCAGCACCGTTGTCACCGACCAGGCCGACGATCTCCCCGGCGCGCACCGACAGGTCGACGTCCTCGAGCGCGATGACGCTGCCGTAGGACTTGCTGACACGACGGGCCTCGTAGAGCACTGCATCAGCCATGTCCTGCTCCCGTCCGTGCACGTATTGCGCTGACCTGTTGGACGCCTACCGCCACCGCGATCAGGACGCCGATGACCACCTGTTGCCAGTTCGGGGCGACGCCGATCAGAATCAGGCCGCTGAGGACTGCCGAGGTGATGAGCGCACCCAGTACAGTGCCCGACATCCGGCCGCTCCCGCCGAACAGGCTGGTGCCGCCGATGACGGCGGCCGCGATCGCCGTCAGCTCCTGTCCTTGCCCGGAAGTGGGCGAGCCCGAGCCGAGGCGGAAGTATACGAACAGCCCGCCCAGGCCAGCCAGCACCCCGGAGAGCATGTACACCTTGAGCAGGTGACGTTCGACGCTGATCCCGGCGCTTCTGGCCGCGAAGGCGTTCGAGCCGATCGCGTAGGTCCAGCGGCCGAACCTGGTCAGGTGCAAGACCGTCCAGGCGATAGCCAGCACCACCAGGACCACGATCAGCGGGATGGTCAAGATCCCTAGGTACTGCGTGTTGCCGAGCCGGATCACCGCTGATGGGCCGCCGGCTATCTGGACTCCGCTGGTGAGCACCAGCGTCAGGCCTGCGCCCGCACCCATCGTGGCGAGTGTGGCGATGAACGGGGCCAGCTTGACCCACGTGATGAGCAAGCCGTTGACGAGGCCGACCACCAGTCCGATCACCAACGCCACCACGATGCCGAACAGGATGGTCAACGCGGTGGACGTGTTGCTCTCCTGCAGGGATCTCATCACCATGGCGCAGCCGACACCGCTGAGCCCCAGGGTGGCGCCGACGGAGAGGTCGATTCCGCCGGTGACGATGACGTAGGTCTGCCCGATGGCGAGCAGGATGATCGGTGCCCAGTCCTGCAGGATGTTGGCGAATGCGAACGTCGAGAAGAACAGCGGATTCATCACGGTGAAGAAGGCGACCATGACGATCAGGACGCCGAGGAGGATGACGTCCTGACGCATGAGCACGGACCTGATCCGACTGGCCCTCGAGTCGGTGGCGCTGCCCCCGGGCTCGGGGCCGTTGCTCGCCGCGGCAGAAGCCATACCAGTCCTTCCTGCGGGTAGCGGTCCGCGCTGCGACCTACTTGGCGGGGTACTGGTACCTGGCGGTCTCGGCGAGGTTGTCCTTCGTGATGACCACGTTCGGCAGCACCACTTCCTTCTCGATCTGGTCCACGTTCTGCTTGCGGATCGTGTTGACGAGATCCTGCAGGGCCAGCGCGGCCTCCTCGCCGGGCTTCTGGGCGATCAGGGCGCTGAAGACGCCGTTCTTCAGATCAGCCACCTGGTTCTCGTAGGCGTCGTAGCCGATGAGCTTGACCTTGCCGGCCTTGCCCGAGTTGCGCAGCGCCGCCACCGTGCCGGTGCCCGACGTCCCGTCCACGGCGAAGATTCCCTTGAGGTCGGGGTACTTGAGCAGGATGGTGTTGACGGCCGAGGTCGCTCGGGCTGGCTGGCTGTTCGCGTACTCCTTGCCCACGAGCTGGATGCCGGGATGGTTCTTCAGCTCCTCGGTAAAGCCCTTCTCGCGCAACTGGTTCGTTGTGGCGGTCGGCGAACCGGACATCAGGAACACCTGGCCCTTGTCGCCGATCTGCTCGGCCAGCGTCTTGGCTGCCTGCTTGCCGCCATCGACGTTGTCGCCGGTGATGTACGCCGTCAGGTAGCTCTTGTCGGTCACCGTGGTGTCGACGGTGACAACCGGGATCTTCAACGACTGCGCCTTGGCGACGCTGGGCTGCAACGCGTCCGGATCGGTCGGGACCAGAGCCAGGCCGTCCACCCGCTGGGTCAGCATCGAGTCGACGAACGGGAGTTGGGACTGGGGTGAATACTCGCCAGGGGCGCCCTGCCACAGCAGTTTGACGCCAAGCTCTTTGGCCTTCGCCTCGGCACCGATCTGCATGGCCTTGAAGAACGGATCCGAGGCGATGCCCGGGACGAATCCGAGGGTCAACTGCTTGGCCGAGGCGCCGCCGCCGGAGCTGTCGCTTGTCGAGCCGCTTCCGCCGCAGGCCGCCAAGGTCAACGCGAGCACACCGACCCCCACTGTGCCGATTACCGTCCGCAGTGGCCTGTTCATGTCCATCTCCTTCGTCGGCCGAGCAGGCCGGCCGTCAGTAGAGCCCGTCGCTCGCCCGACTGAGATCGTTCCGTGGCGCGCCCATCCATCGGGCTGGGATCGGGGGACTCGAGCAACGCCAGTCCACCGCGAACCGCCATCGAGATCTGATCACGCAAGCGCTTGCATTGTGGCCGGAACGGTAGCAGGGCGCAAGCGGTTGCGCAAGGGCTTGCGCCTGGCTATGGTTTCTCGCGGGAGCCACGTTCACCCTGCGAGGCAACGGCGAGGGACGGAGGATGGCTGCGGTGGCGACGATGGCAGAGGTGGCGCACCTCGCGGGCGTCTCGACGACCACGGTCTCGCACGTGCTGAACAAGACCCGCAACGTCGCCCCGAAGACCGAAGAACTGGTCCGGGAGGCCCTTGCCTCGACCGGTTACCGGCACAACCTGGCGGCCAGGGCACTGGCCACTCAGTCCACCGACACCATCGGCCTGGCGATGTCCGTCGTCACCAACCCGTACTTCGCGGAGCTCGTTAGGGACATCGAGCGTCAGCTGCGGCACGCCGGGTACACCCTGGTCCTGGCCGACACCCACGACGACCCCGACGTCGAGGTCGACGTCATCGATCATCTGCTCGCGCGTCGCGTAAGCGGGCTCATCGTCAACCCGCTCGAGGGCAGTGTCGCGCTCACCCGGTGCTTGCAGGGGCTGCTGGACGACGATTTCCCCGTCATCTTCCTCGACCGGCGTTCGACGTTGGCGAGCGACCAGGTCTACTCCGAGTGCGTGGATGCCACGTACGCCCTCACGGCCCACCTCGCCTCGGTGGGTCATCGGCGCATCGGCTATGTCAGCGGCGCAATGACATCGATGTCGGCACGGGACCGGCTCGCCGGGTACCAGAAGGCCGTGGCCGACCTGGGACTCGCCACTGACGAGGGGCTCGTCATCGCTGGTCAGTCCGACGAACGCGTTACGGAGGACAACGTGGTCGCGCACCTGACGCAGGAGGGCGAGCCCGCGACCGCCTTGGTGGTGTCCAACAACCAGATGGCGCTGGGCGCGCTGCGCGCGGTCAAGCGGTGCGGCCTCAAGGTGCCCCGGGACCTCGCGCTGGTCTGTTACGACGACTTCGAGTGGGCCGACCTGTTCGACCCGCAGATCACAGCCGTGGCGCAGGACGGTGCGGCGCTGGCCTCGACCGCCGTGGACTTGCTGCTCGCGCGCATCGACGACTCGTCGCGTGCCCCGCGCACCGTCATTGTGCCGACGGCATTCCACCACCGCGACTCGTGCGGCTGCGGTCGGGTGAAGTTCCGGGGTCAACGAAGGGCACACCGTGTCCAGCCCCACGCCTGAAAAGCTCGCGCTCTCCGAGTTCGCGGACACGGCCGCGCACCCGAGCGCGGCGGTCGGCGCGGATCGTGAGGGCGCCCTGCGCCGGGAAGCGCACCGTCTTCAATTGAGACATCTCTACTGCAGAGCGCCATCTACAGATCCCCGAGCGGGCTCGGAGCGGGCTCGGAGCGTGCTGCTGCCCACAGGCGATGGACCATGACGACGGCGAGCGGGAGGAGGATCAGATAGAGCCACCGAGCACGTTGCGCCGGGTCGTCGACGAGGCCGAGTCCGTCACCCAGCCAGGTATAGGCCAAGGTGGTCGCGAGGGACAGCCCGACTGACTCGGCGATCATCACGGCGGCCGCCATCCGGTCCTCCGAGATCCCATCGCTCTTCTCGGGCCGGCTGAAGCACCTGCCGAGCAGATCGGGATACAGCGAGCCCATCCCCAGACCCAGTAGCGCTGCACCGAGCAGCAGGCAGATGAACGCGGACGACGCTCCGCTGGCCAGCAGCGTCGCCGCGAGGATCACCACGACGCCTAGGGCGATCGTCGTGCTTGCCGGGAGCGCACGACGCCTGAACTTCCTGTCCTCCAGCGCTGGGTGCGAACCCGTCCACAGCCCCGCTACCGCCCACATGAAGCCGGGGGCAGCGATGATGAACCCGAACTGTTGCGGACCGAATCCGAAACGTCGTGAGCGATCACCGACAGCACCATCGAGGCACCGAAGTAGACAGCCGCTGTCACCATCAGCGCCGTCAGCCCAGCTCGTCGCCCCGATGTAGCGCGGAAGGTCCCGGCGGGGAGGATCGCGCTCGAGGCCGACAACATCAGGCCGGCGCCCACGAAAACCGTGGCGGCGGACCAGGTACCGAGTGGGAGCGAAAGCACCGCGGATCCGGTCGCCAGGACGATCGACCATTTCCATGGAGCCTTTTCGCGGGCCACCTGCTCGGTCCGTTCGGGCATGTACCGGGCGATCATCAACCTGGCCAACAGCAGGAACGGTAAGTACAGCAACATCGCCCACCGCCAGCTAAGAACACTGGAGACGGCCACGGCGTACACCGGCCCGAGAACCGACGAGAAGAGCCAGATTCCCGACATCCCCGCCAGGACGAGTTGGCGATATTTCGGCGGCAGGCCGCGGCTGATTGCTCCCATGCCGACCGTCGCCAGGGCACCCGAGGCCATGGAGCGAATAGCCGTTCCGGAGATGAACACACCCATCACCGGCGCGGCGGCGCATGCCGCTGCCCCAACGACGGTCATCGTCGTGAAGAACAGCATGAGATGGCTGATCTTGAAGCGCGACAACAGCCACGCTCCGACGGGCATCATCAAGAACATCGGCGCCTGCGCGGCGGCGTCGAGCGGTCCGTACAGGCGAGCGCCGTCGAGGTCCGAGGCCATCAGAGGCAGAACTGTCTGCGACAGGTAACGCTGCATCCCCGCCAGGAACTCAACGAATACCAGGGACAGCGCGAGCATGGCAACGGCGAACCCGCGTTGCGGCGCTTGCGCTCGAGGGTGCGACGCCATCTGAGAATGATCCCCGACGATCAATTGCTCGGCCGACGACGACGGCACCACCAAGCCATCCGAAGATGTGCACAAGTAGTAACCATGCCGCCGCATGCGAGCCCTCAGTCCCGACCGAAGTTCCGGCAGAGGATCGGCGGATTCTGCGACATCGTCGGGAGCGTCCCCACCGACGCGGTCGCTCTAGCCCAGGACGGGCCGGCCGCTTACCGCGACCGATTCGAACGCGCCTGGTGACACCGTGCAGACCACCCCAACGCGCCGTGGGAGGCCGACCACACCGAACTCGACGTCCTGATCAAGGCGCCGTCTTGCCTCACGTCAAGACGTCCTGATTGTTCGGGGGGCACCTCAGAGTCAAGTCGAGTGTGACGCGTGAATCGTCGGACCCTACTCGGGTGCCGTGGGCGGGTCTGTCAGGCCGACGACGACCACGGTGGCGACACCTGGCCGAGCCGTCCCGTGAAGCCACCCGGCTCACCAAGGGGTGTGAAGCTGGCGCACAGGCGTCACACCGTGCACAATGAGCACTGACGTTACCGAGGCACTCCGGTCGGCGTTCGCAGCACGGCAGCACGACCACCATCGAGTTCCAATCGAATACCGCTCACATCCACCGGGCCGCACACCGCGCCGGGATCCGCGTTGGGGAAGACGTCGGAGCCGATTCAGTGGAGGTGTGTGGTGGCCGTCCGTTCTCAGGCGCGGGGTGTTGTGTACATCCACTCGGCGCCGGCAGCGATCTGCCCGCACGCCGAGTGGGCGGTGGCGTCGGTCCTGGGTGATCGGGTTCCGTTGTCCTGGACGGCGCAACCCGCGTCCCCCGGTCAGTTGCGTGCGGACACCTCGTGGACCGGTGAACCGGGAACCGGCAGTCGGTTGGCTGCGGCGCTCAAGTCGTGGTCGATGCTGCGCTTCGAAGTCACCGAGGAGCCCAGCGTCAACAGCGATGGCGAGCGGATCTGTCATCTGCCGGGCCGCGGAATCTGGCGCGCCAGCACGTCGGCCAACGGCGACATCATGATCGGTGAAGACCGCATCCGGGCACTGCTCTCCCATGGTTACGGAGCGGAGAAACTGACTCACGAGTTGAACCAGCTGCTGGGCGCAGACGTGGACGCCGAACTCGAGCCGTATCGCCGGGCGGGCGATGGGACACCGGTCACCTGGCTGCATCAGGTGGTCTGAGTCGCTCCGACCCCGCTTGCCCACAGGGGACGGCAACCGTCGTCGGAACCTGACCCACGATGGCACGTCATACCCTGCACTCGATGACATCCACGGATCGGCAGCCATCCGGCGCCGGACACCGACGGCGCGGGGGTGAGGGCCGGTGACCAAGGGGCGGCTGACCGCCAGTCTCATCGGCATCCTGCTGGTCTGTGTGCTGGCCGGCGGCGTGGGTGCGTTCGTCATCGGGCGACAGGACGCCAGGGCGATCGCGGCACCCACCGGGCCGTCCGGCCCGGCATCGCCCGGCCCGGAGGCGGGAACCGGCTCAAGCCGGTCTGGATCGCCGAATTCAGCCCCGTCCAGCCCTTCGTCAACGGACTCTTCGGCGGCGGTCTCTTCCTCGGGTTCGCCGGGCGGTTCCGGAACCGGAGATCCGGGCGCCGGCTCCTCGTCATCGACGGCGGCGTCGATCACCTCGCCGTCGGCAGTGATCCCGACCAGCCCGGAACGGACGGCGGTGATATTGGCCGGGGTGGCGGCCGATGATCCACAGGCAGCCGAGATCCGCGACCTGCTGCAGCGGCACTTCGATGCGATCAACAGTCGCGACTACGAACTGTGGGCGACCACCGTGACCAAGGAGCAATCGGACGCGGTGGGCCCGGAGCGGTGGCTCAAGGAGTACAGCACCACCAGCGACAGCGAGGGTTCGGTGATCGTGATCGACCAGCAGCCGCGGCAGGTCCAGCTGACCTTCCGATCACGGCAGGCGCCCGAGCTGGCGCCGGACAAGAAGTCGGACTGTGTCATCTGGTCGGTGACCTTCCCGCTGGTTACCGTCGACGGTGAGCTGAGGATCGGTCCCTCGGTGGAGAACCGGGCTCGATATCGGCCGTGCCAAGGGCCGTGACAGGGCGTTGCCACCGGCGCCGGCATCGGCCGCGCCACGGCGGGCTCGGTATCGGCGGTGCCACTGGCCCCGAGTGGGCTTTGCCGCCAGCCGGGCGTGGCACGCTGAACAGACCGCTCATCGGCCGACTGTAGGAGATCTGTGAGTTCTCGCCTGGATTTCCGGCCGCCCCTTCGCCGCCGGTGGATGGCGGCCGGCCTCATCTCGGCGGCAGCCCTCACCGGCTGCGGAGGTCAGGTCGCCGGTGCTCAGGTCGACGCTCCGGCCACCCGAACCGCCTCGGCATCTCCCGCTGCCGCCTCGGCCGCCTCGGTCAGCCGCAACCCGGTTCCGAGCGCTCCGGCAAGGTCGCCGGCGCCAGCCCCGTCGGCGATGTCACCGCGCATATCAGCGAAGGCGCCGTCCATCATCACCCGCACCGTTGCGGCTCCCGCAAGATCGACGGCGCCGCGCGCATCCCCTACGGTGCCCCCGCCGCCGCCGGCGGCGTCACAATCTGCGGGCACCCAGCAGCCGGCCGGCGCGGCCACTCCGCTTGCCGTGACAGCGGCGGACCGTCGGCGGGCGGTCAGTCTGGTGGCGGGAATGACGCTCACCCAACGAGCCGGAGCGGTGATCATGCCGGTCGCCGGCCAGGTCACCGGCAAGATCGCGGCGGGCCACTACGGCGGCGTCATCCTGATGGGCAGCAACGGCGTGATCGACGGGACCGGCAGCGGTGGTCCGCAGGAAGTCCGCGCCCAGGTGACCGCCCTGCAGCAGCAGCGCGACTCCTCGGTGCCGGCGCCGCTGTTGATCGGCGTCGACCAGGAGTACGGCGAGGTGGCGCGGCTGGTGAACGGATTCACCCGATTTCCCGGCGCCTCCGAGCTGGCGGGCATCCGGGACACCGCCATCGCTACCGCGCTCACCGAACGAATGGCGATGGCCGCGGCCGCGGAGATGCGGGCCGTCGGCATCAGCGTCGATTTCGCGCCGGACTCCGATGTCCTGCCCACCACCGGCGACTCGGCCATCGGCAACCGCTCCTACGGCACTGATCCCCGCCGGGTGGGCGAATTCGTGGCGGCGGCCGTTCGCGGATACCAGGCCGGCGGCATCGCGGCCACCATCAAGCACTTCCCCGGAATCGGGCGGATAGCCGCCGATACCCACACCGCGCTGCCGACGCTGACCACCGGCTGCGCAGACTGGTCGCGCACCGAAGCGGTGCCAATGGCGGCCGGCGTCGCGGCCGGAGCTGCTCTGGCGATGACCGGACATGTGCATTTCCCAGCGATCAGCAGCGACGCCGCGCCGGCCAGCCTTTCGTCCACGGTGGTGACGGAGCTGTTGCGCGGCAAAGGGTTCGGCGGCTGCGTCGGGTTGGGCTACCGGGGGGTCACGGTCACCGACTCGATGCAGATGTCGCCGGTGGCGGACAGCTATTCGTCAGGTGAAGCCGCCTGGCGGGCGCTGGCTGCCGGCCAGGACCTGGTGTTGATGCCGATCGATCCGGCCGCCGCAGCCCTCGGCATCGTCGGCGCCGTCCAGAACGGCAGCCTGAGTACCGGGCGGCTGGCGGACGCGGCGACGGCCGTGGTGGCGCTGCGGCTGGCGACCGCCCGCAGCCAACGACCGCCGATCAGCGTGGTCAACAGCGCCGCCCACCGGGCGCTGGCCGCCCAGGTGAATACCGCGGGCTGAGGATTTCGCTGGGCTCGCGGTTCACTCGATCGACTCGTTCCGCTGCTGATCGGTGAAGGCGGCCATCGGTACACGCGCTCCAGCCAATCGCAGCGCCCGGTACCCGGCGACATTGGCCGAAGTGGCGGCCATCATCCGGTCGACCGCTCCGCGGCCGTAGGTCAACGAATGCCCGGCACCGACGCCCATACTCTCGCCGACCTCGATCGCGTCCTGATCCGCCCCCATGTAGAGGAATTGCCAGTCGTAGTCGGCGCTCTGCTGCTGCACCAGTGCCTTGACGGCCGGCCGGTCCCACTCGTGGCTGGCGTTCTCCTGCCCGTCCGTCATGATGGCGACCACCACCGTCCCGGGACGCTCGGCCTCCGGCAGGGCGCCCAGAGCGGAGCCAGCTTCGGTGATCAGCCGACCGATGGCATCCAGCAACGCGGTCGATCCGCGCGGTGCGAGGGTCAGCGGCGGTACTTCGGCGATGGGCTTGTCGGCATAGACCACTTCGTAGTCGTTGTCGAACTGCGCCAGCGTCACCCGACATTCCCCCGCGGCCGCCCGTTGTTCGGCCACGAAGGCACTGAAGCCCCCCTCGGTGTCGGTCTTGATGCTCTGCATCGAGCCGCTGCGGTCGAGCAGGAAATACAGGTGGGTCCGATCGGCTCTGGTCATGGCGCTCTCCTCACATGGCAAGGGAGCGGCCGACGCGACCGGAGAGCCGGGCGTGGGTCCGATCGGCTCTGGTCATGGCGCTCTCCTCAGGTCCTGCGACGGGGCTTGAACCGCAACGGTTCTCGCTGTTCGGTGGTGCGGCCGGTGCCGTTCCCGCTGTCATACTGGGCGCGCTGCACACCGGCAGCGGTCACCCGGCCGGCGTCGTTCACATAGGCGCCCAATGTCCGGGTACGGGCCAGCCGGGGACCCACGGCGTTCTCCGACAGGCCGGCGCCGGCGCCGGCCGATCGTAGAGTCGCCCGCCCGTTGAGCAGCGCCTGCGCCATCGAGTCGTCGATGAGCGCGGTCAACCGATCGGCGGCCGACCGCAGGTGCGGCAGTGACTCGGCAGCGTCGAGGTCTTCGGCGACTGCCAGATCGGCCCGAATCGCATTCAGCGACATCTTCTTGTCCGATGGCATGGCCGTAACCTACCGCAAAAACTGCGGCGCCGCAGAAAGGACGGCACTTCTTCGAGGGATTGCGGCACGCGGCATCGCTGGGTGGACGGTGCGCAACGGGCTCGGCTCCCGGGCGTCCAGACGTCGTTCCCAGCGGTGGCGGTCACCGCTGGCTGTGACAGGTTGTGTTGGCCCCAGGGTGACGGTCAGTTCTGGCCCCTCCTGCGACGCGCCGGGGTGGTTGTGACGGTTTGATCTGGCCCCACTTGAGCCTTGGTTCATGACTGATTCAGGGCAGTTGGGTGGTGGCAGGGATGGGATCTCGGGTGGAGTTGTTCGCGGCGATTCGCCGGGATGCGCGGGTCGAGGAGCTGTCGATCCGGGCGTTGGCGGATCGTCATGGTGTGCACCGGCGGACGGTGCGGCAGGCGCTGGTGTCCGCCGAACCGCCACCCCAGTCTGTGCGCCGCCCATCGTCGACCGGCTCACCTACCACGGCACTATCATCGAAACCGGCACCCAGTCCTACCGACTCGCCCACAGCAAATCCCAGCAGACGACGATCTAGAACAGCGAGCCAGCCGCCGGTCATCCCACTCCCGGCGCGGAACTCTGCCGAGTCTCTCCGAAGGAGAGCTGATCGGTCACCTCCCCCAGGCGGGCCTCGGTGGTCGTCAGCCACTTCAGCTCCGCTTCCAGGTGGAATATGGGCTCGGCGCTCAAGCTCGATGTGCGAGACCTCTAGCTCCACGAAGACCGCGCCCGGCAGCCCGGCAAGCAGGCGGTCGCGGTAGATACGCCGCAGTGCCGAGCATGCAACAACGGCTTCGCCCGCGGCTGCTGTCCGCACGACGATGTCGAGCCATGGCCACCGGTCGGTGTCATCGATGGGTTGCCCGAGTGCCATCTTGGTCTTGTTGGCTACCGGGTGAAGGTCGTCAGCGTCGATGAAGGGCCACTGGAGCTGGTCGGCGACAGCGGATCCAATCCTTGATTTACCCGCCCCGGATACACCCATCACCACGACCGCGCGGAGGTGCGCGGTCATAACGCGCCCTGTTGGGCTGAGCCTGCCGTGATCGCAGTCATGGTGGTGACGGTTGTGGGCCTTGCGATGAGTGGTGTGGCGGCCGCGTCGAGCCGCCTTGACCGCCGGGCCGGCGGCGTGCCTCGAGATCATCTCGGGTGAATCACTTTTCGATCATGGTGATCGTTTCGTCCTCGGCATCGTGGGTGGCGTAGAGCTGGCAGCCTTGTTCGCTGTGGACGGCGGGAATGCAGGTGGCGAGCGCGTCGCTCAGCTGTTGCTTGCATCCTTCCAGGGGATGGAAGACAGCGGTGACGGTGATGGAGATTTCCCTCCTGGCTCCTGACAGACCGGCTGGGTTTGGGCTATGGATTCGTATGCGGTGGGGCGCTGCTGGATCGTTGGATGAAGTCGGCATCAACCTGGATGTGTCGGGCTTCCTCGGTGAGGGTTCCTTTGAGGCGGCCGTAGGCGAGTTCGACCGAGTGCAAAGCGAGCATGTCGATCGGTTGGCGCACGACGGAAAGTGGTGGGGACACCAGTTCTGTCCAGGGATTGTCGTCGAACACGATCAGGCTGAGGTCATCGGGCACAGTGATGCCCGACTGCTGGACCCGGCTGAGGGCGTTTCTGACCTGGGCCGTGTTGCCGACGATGAGTGCCTTCGGAGGCACAGGGTGGGAGAGCAGGGAGCTGACGGAGTCGCCGCCGGAGCCCCCGCGAAAGGGGATGGCGTGGATGAGACGTTCATCCACCGGCACACCGGCGTCGGCCATCGCTTTCCGGAATCCGGTAACGCGGTCGCGGCCAGTGGAAGTGGACAAGGGCCCGGAGATGAAGGCGATCCTGGTGTGGCCCAGTTTGAGCAGATGGTCGGTGGCGGTCTCGGCCGACAGTTCGTTGCTGATGGTCACATAGTCGATGTCAGGCAGCTCTTCGATCTGGCGGTCCACGAACACGACGTTGACGCCGAGTTGGGTTAGGCGTGACCAGTGGTCGACGTTGCCGCCGGTCGGGGTCGCGATGACTGAACCCACCGAACGTCCGATGAGGGTGTCGATCGACTCGGCCTCCAGGTGCGGGTCCTCCTGGGTAGTCAGCAGGACTACATGGACGCCGCGGGACCTAGCTTCCCAGACCACTCGGTCAGCCAGCCGGGCGAAGAATGGGTTGGTCAGGTCGGCCAGCACCAGGCCAATTGTAGTAGAGGACTGCCGCTGTAGTTCCCGGGCCGCGGCGCGCGGGCGGTAGCTTAGCCGCTCGATCACTTCGACCACGCGTTCCCGGGTCTGCGGGGCCACCGGTCCCGTTCCGTCGTTGATGACTCGGGATACGACGGCGATGGACACGCCCGCCTCTCGGGCGACGTCCCGGATAGTCGCTGCTTTGCGCACTGGATCCTCCTTCTGAAGCAATGTCTCAGCTTGCTGCATTGCAACCCTTGACGTCACCATCGCCACCATGGTACAAAAGTGGAACCGTTTACACAAGCTTGGTGGACGGTGACAACGGAGTCCACCTTGAGTCGATCGGCCGCCCTGTATCCGTTGTCCTCATTCGGATTCGAAAGGCGACCATGAATCTTTATCCCCAGCTGGAACAACGCGAACGCGACGGTAAACCGATCCGGGTCGGCCTCATCGGTGCCGGACGGTACGGCACCATGTACCTCGCCCAGGCGCGCAACATCCCCGGCATTCACGTCGTGGCGATCGCCGACATCAACGTTGCGCGAGCCCAGGGAGCGTTCAAGCTCGTGGACTGGCCAGCCGAGGCCACCGCCGGCACTATCGCGGACGCCATCGCGAACCGAACGACGGCGATCATCGCAGACGCCGGGCAGCTGTTCGAGACGGCCGAGATCGATGTCATCGTGGAAGCGACCGGCAACCCGATCGTCGGTGTCGACCACGCGCTGCGGGCCATCGAGGCGGGCAAGCACATCATCATGGTGACCGTCGAGGCCGACGCGCTGGCCGGCCCGGCCCTGGCGCTACGGGCCGAGAAGGCCGGGGTCGTCTACTCGATGGCTTACGGCGACCAACCGGCCCTGATCATGGAACTCGTCGACTGGGCCCGTACTTCGGGATTCGACGTCGTCTGTGGCGGGAAGGGCGCCAAATACCTCGAGCACTACCACGAGATGAATCCAGACAACGTCTGGGAGAACTGGGAGTTCTCCAAAGAACTCACCGATTCCGGCCAGCTCAACCCCAATATGCACACGTCCTTTCGGGACGGCACGAAGGCGGCCATCGAGATGGCCGCGGTCGCCAACGCCGCGGGGCTGGTGCCGTCCGATGGCGGCCTGACCTTCACCCCGGGCAACGTTGAGGAGATCGCCACCATCTGCCGTCCCTCGTCGGTCGGCGGAGTATTGGCGGGAGAGGGCTCGGTCGATGTCATGTCGAGTGTGGCTCGCGACGGAGGTTGGATCCCGTTCAACACCCAGGAGGGTGTGTTCGTCGTGGTGAAGGCGACCAACGATTACGTGTCGGGTTGCTTCAACGAATACCCCTGGCACACGGACCCCACCGGCCAGTACGCCGCGCTGTATCGCCCGTACCACTACGTCGGCCTGGAACTGAACATGTCGATCGCCAACGCGGCGCTGCGTGGGGTGGCGACCGGTTCGCCGATCGGCTTCTACGGCGACGTGGTCGCCACCGCCAAGAAGGACCTGACGGCCGGCGAATTCCTCGACGGTGAAGGCGGTTTCACCGTCTGGGGCAAGCTCGTCTCGGCCAAAACCTCGGTGCGTAACCGCCTCCTACCCGTCGCGCTGGCCCACCACGTCGAACTTAAGGACGACGTGCCCAAGGGACAGAGTGTCAGCTGGGACGACGTGGTCATCAACGATTCCCTCGCCACCGCCCTCGAACTGCGCCGCGAAACCGAATCGCTGGTCCAAGCCTGATTTTCCGTAGCCGAATAGTTCTCCGCCCGAATCGGGCTGTAAGTCGAGGACCCACGCCGAATCCCCGGCGTGGCCCAGAGCAATGCCTTCCAACGACGAAAGGAACTACTTCATCATGTATCGACGACTGTGCCCACTCTCGGCTCTGGCGGCCGCGGCGATGGCGTTGATTGTGCTGAGCGCCTGCACCGCCACCCCCAACGGCAGCAGCACCACCGCGAGCCCTCCCAGCGGTAGCTCGACCGGGGGTGCCGGCATCACCGCGCTGGTTCAGACCGGTCAGAAGACCGACATCGCCGAGGTGCAAAAGACTCTCGGGGATCCGAAGGTGAAGGCCGGCGCCAAGCTCTGCTACGTCACCCGGACCCTGGCCAACGAGTTCTGGAGCTACGAGCGCGGCGGATTCGAAGCCGAGGCCAAGAAACTCGGCGTTGCCTACCAAACCTTTGCGGTGAACGATGAGTCGTCGATCAGCGAGCAGCTTGACAAGGCCCAGAGTGCACTCAACCAGGGCTGCACGGCCATCCTGGCGTCCCCGATCTCCGCTACCGCTCTGGACACCGTGTTCAAAGCAGCTCTGGCCAAGGGTGTCCCGGCCATCGTGCTCAACGACGCGCAGGGGACCGTGCCCGGCGTCGTCTACGTGGGTCCGGACGCCTCAACCATCGGCCAGACTGCGGCGGACTACATCGCCACGGCGTTGCCTTCCGGCGGCAAGGTGGCCATGATCGAGGGTGACCCTGGTTCGTCGAACGCGCTGAACCGCGGCAAGGGTTTCAAGGCCGGGCTGACCAAGCACACCAACCTGAGCCTGGTCGCGTCACAGACGGCGAAGTGGGACACCAACCAGGCCAAGACCATCGCCACCGCCATGCTGACCGCCAACCCGGACATCAAGGCGTTCTATTCGCAAAATGACGGTATGGCGCTGGGTGTCCAATCAGCGATCGCCGCGAAGGGATTGACCGGCAAGGTCATTCTCGTCGGCACCGACGGCATCCCGCAGGCCAAGAAGCTCATCGCCGCGGGAACCTACACCGCCACCGTGAGCGAACGGCCGACCACCGAAGGCGCCGCCGGGGTGCAGACGGCACTCTGGCTCCTCGACGGACAGAAAGTGCCGGCCTGGGTTGACGTTCCCGCCTTCGTCGTCGACAAGGCCAACGTGTCGCAGTACCCGACCGGAATGCCGTAAATGACCCAGCCGGGACGTAGAGGAGAAGCCACCACGAGCGACACCATTCTCGAATTCACGAACATCGCCAAGTTCTTCCCCGGCGTGCGCGCCCTCGAGGACGTGAGTTTCACCCTCCGCAAGGGCGAAGTCATCACGCTCGCCGGTGAGAACGGCGCGGGCAAGAGCACTCTGCTCGGCATTCTCGGTGGCTCACTCGCACCTAGCCGCGGAACGGTCACTGTGGACGGCGTAGTGCGCAGCGAATATTCACCGCGTCAGGCGCTGGCCGAGGGCATCATGATCGCCCGCCAGGAACCGGCGATCGTTCCGCAGCTCACGGTCGAACAGAACCTGCTGCTGGGCAAGTCCGCCTCCGAGCGGCGCCTGGCGGCGCCGGCGGTGGACGGCGCCCTCGCTGACGTCGCGGCCATGGGGTTCCCGTTGGACCGACGCAGCAAGCTGGCCCGGCTCAGCCCAGCCCAGCGCCACGCCCTCACCATTGCCCGAGCGTTCGCCTACGGTGCCAAGATTGTGGCCCTGGACGAGCCGACCACCTCGATGCTCGAGCAGAACGTCGCCGCCGTCCTCAAACGGGTGCGGGAGATGGCGGTCGAGCGCGGCGTCGGCATCATCTACGTCTCCCACCGGATGCCGGAGGTGATGTCCGTGTCCGACCATGTGGTGGTGCTCCGGGACGGTCGTGTCGCCTACGAGACGCCAATCGCGGACACCAGCACGGAAGAGATTGTGCGCCGCATGGTCGGTCGGGAGTTATTGGGCTTCCACCGGCAGCACCCGGTCAAGGCGGATGCCCCGGTCGTGTTCACCGCGACCGGGATCACCCGGCCCGGCAGCGATGAAAGCGTGGACATCGCCGTCCGTGCCGGCGAAGTCGTCGGCATCGCCGGCCTCGTAGGTTCCGGCCGCACCGAGTTCTTCCGCGCCATCGTCCGGGCTGACCCCGGGTGCGGGGGACAGATCACCATCGACGGGAAGACCTCTCACATCAGCAGCCCGAACGGCAGCCGGGACGCCGGCATCGCGTTCATCCCGGAAGACCGCAAACATCAAGGTCTTGCCCTGCAGATGCCTGCCTACGCGAACATCGCGCTGACCGCGGCGCCCGACCTCGTCGGCCGAGGCCCGTTCATCAGCATCAAACGTCAGATCGCGGTCTCAAGCGAACTGGCCACCTCGCTGGCGTTGAAACCGGCCACCGTGAAATTGCGGGCCCGGCAGTACTCGGGCGGCAATCAGCAGAAAGTGGTCATCGCCAAGTGGCTGCGCTGCGGCTCACGGGTGTTCCTGTTCGACGAGCCGACCAAGGGCGTTGATGTCGGTGGCAAGGTCGAGATCTACGGCCTCATCGACCAATTGGCGGCCGCCGGCAACGCCGTCATTGTGATCTCCTCCGACCTGCCCGAAGTCATTTCTCTCAGTGATCGGGCGCTGGTCATGCGCAACGGACAGTTCATCTCCGAACACGTCGGCGCGGACATCAACGAACACAGTCTCGTGTCCAGCGCCATGGGCGTTGCGAAGGGAACATCATGAGCAACGACGCCGTAGAAAGTCCACCGCGCAAGATGAACTTCAACTTCCAAGCCCTGGGCATCTTCATCGCCGCCGCCGTGATTTTCGCGGTCTTCGGCATTCTCAACTCGAGCTTCCTCACCCTGGACAACCTCCGCGACGTTGCCGTATCTGCGTGTGTCAACGCGCTGATCGGCATCGGGCTGACCTTTGTCATCATCACCGGCGGCATCGACCTATCGGTCGGCTCGATCGCCAGTTTCGTCGGCATCGTGTCCGCAAACCTCATGGTCAACAGCGGGGTCGCCCCCATACCGGGCCTACTCATCGGGCTGGTGGTCGGATTCGCCGCCGGAGCGTTCAACGGTCTGCTGATCACGGTGGCGAAGTTGCCGCCGTTCATCGCTACCCTCGGCACTATGAGCGTGTACCAGGGGCTCGCGTACGTCGTCACCAACGGCACCCCGGTCTACAACGTTCCGGAATCGTTCGTGCTGCTGCTCAACAGCTACATCGGCGGTGTCCCGATCGTCGTGGTGATCGTCATCATCGTCGCCGTTCTCGCGTGGTTGCTCTTGCGCCGCACCGTTTTCGGCCAGAACGTGATCGCGACCGGCGGCAGTGAGGAAACCGCCTGGCTATCCGGGGTGCGCGTGAACCGGGTCAAGATCCTCGTGTACGGAATCTCTGGCACCCTCGCCGCGCTCGGTGGTCTCGTTGTGGTCGCCCGGATCAGCGCTGCCCAATCCGAGGCAGGCAGCCCGTACCTGCTCACCGCAATTGCCGCGGCCGTGATCGGTGGCGCGAACCTGATGGGCGGCGAGGGCCGGATCGCCGGCACCCTCGTCGGCGCACTCATCCTCGGCGCCCTCACCAACGGTCTGGTGCTGCTCAACGTGCCCAGCTTCTACGAGCAGATCGTCACCGGCCTCGTCGTACTGATCGCCGTGGCGATCGATCAGGGCAGTAAGGGCTGGCCAATCATGAGCGGACGGCGACGCAAGCGTGGAAAGTCAGTCGCTGCTGCGGAGGCGATCCCCACCGTTGAGCTTCAAGATGCGGGCGGGGATTCCCGGACCGCCAAATGAGCACCACCGCGCCTTTTGGATCACTGAGCAGCGTCACCGAGGCCAACATTCTCGTCACCGGCGGCGACGGTCTCATCGGAGCCGCCGTCGCGACGCTGCTCGCCCAGCGCGGCGCCCGGGTCACCGTCTTCGATCGTGGGAGCCCGGAGGCGGTGACCCGCGCGCGGGCCGCCGGGGCTGCGCGACACCTGAGCGGATCGGTGATCGATGCGGAGAGTGTGCGGGCGGCGTTGGTCGGTCAGGACGCAGTCGTGCACCTGGCCGGTCTGGCTGGACTGGACTGCGGAACCCCGGAGGACATCTACACCGCCAATGCGCTCGGCACTTTCCTGGTCATGCAAGCCGCCGCCCGAAAAGGCCTGGCCAAGATGGTCTACGCCTCCAGCATCAACGCCTCCGGACTCCCACTGAACCCACATCCGTTGCTGCCCGGCCGGTTCCCCTGGGACGAGGACGAACCGGCCGACATCGCCGACGCGTACTCGCTCTCCAAGCAGGCCAACGAAGCAGCCGCCCGGGCCGTGGCTCGTCGACACGGATTGTCACTCACCGGGATCCGCTACCCGCTGGTGCGGGATATCACGGCTGCCGGCGGCACCACGTTCGCTCGACATATCCGGAGCGCGCTCCGCGAAGATCCCCGCCGACAGGCGTGCGAAGGCTGGACCTACCTCGACGTCACCGATGCGGCGGCCGCGACCGCGGCCGCCTTGATCCACGACACACCTGCGTCGCCCGGCATCCTCGTCGCCGCGCCTCGAACCTACCTTCGACAGAACACCGAGGAAGCACTACGCCGATTCGCCCCCGCCGTGCCTCGGGAGATCGTGTCCGGGCGGGACATCCCGGTTCGACTCGATCGCGCCACTGCGCAGCTGGACTTCGAGGCCAGCGTGTTCCTCGAAGACGTCGACCCAGCCCTGCTAGCCGATTTGGATGACCTGACCGCATGAACGCACCAAATGTTTCCATCTTGGGCGTGGGTCGCATGGGCGAGCCCATTGCCCACCGTCTGCTCGCAGAACTGGGCTCGCTCATCGTATGGAATCGGTCGCCGGGGAAGAGCGCTGCGCTGCGTCAGTCCGGCGCCACCGTGGCCGCGACACCCGCTCAGGCTGCTGCACCCATCACCCTGACCGTTCTCACCGACCTCGTCGATGTCGAACAGTTGCTGGCCGGAGAAGACGGGCTAATGGCCGGATGGGCAGCCGCCGGCGGGGACCGCCCGGTACTCGTCGTGCACGGAACCGTTTCTCCGGTTGAGATATCTGAACTCGCCCAACTACTGGCCGATGACGGAATCGACGTGGTCGATGCGCCGCTCAGCGGCGGGGTGGCCGGAGCGGAGTCCGGCGCGCTCAGCGTAATGGTGGGAGGAACATCTGAAGCGGTCGCCCGCGCCTGGCCGGTCTTGCGATTGGTCGGCCGCACTGTCCGCCATCTCGGCCCGGTTGGGTCCGGACAAACGGCCAAAGCCTGCAACCAGGTCGTCGTCGCCGCCACTGTCACCGCACTGTCCGAAGCGCTGGTGCTGGCCGACGCCAACGGGATCGACCGCACAGAACTGCTCGACCTTCTTGGTGGCGGACTCGCCGACTCGGAGGTCCTTCGGCAGAAGCGCGACCGTTGGCTGACCGGCAAATTCGACGGTGGTGGCACTTCGATCAATCAGCTCAAGGACTTGCGGTCTGTCGATGACGCGGCAGCATGCCGGGGTCTGCAGCTTCCCTTGGCCGCGACGCTGCGCCAAGTCTTCGAACGAGCCGTCGCCGACGGCGACGGCGCCCTGGACCATTCTGGGGTCGAGTTGTCCATCGCCAGGCATGCCCTCAATGGGGTCAGGAGTGCGCGCACCTGATGATCGCTCTTGATGTCATCGACGCTCACCACCATTTGTGCGACCTGAGCAACGCATCGTATCCGTGGTTGCAAGGGCCCCGGATCCAGCGCTACCACGGCGACGACTTAACGTTGCGACGCGACTACCTGGTCGAGGACTACTGCGCCGACGCTGCCGAACTAGATGCCATCGACGCCCGACTGGTCGGGTCGGTTCACGTGGAAAACGGCGCGGCAGACCCGATCTGGGAATGCGCCTGGATAGACAAGTTGATCAGTGACAACAGCGTCCCCAGTGTTCAGGTGGTGAAAGTGGACCTCTCAGCACCCACCGCGCGCGACCAAATAGCGACCCACGCAGCACGTCCATCGGTCCGAGGCATCAGAGACATCCTGAACTGGCACCCCAACCCGTCGTTCACCCATCGCGACCGCACGGACCTCCTAACAGATCCTGCTTGGTTGGACGGGTTTGCTGCGCTCGCCGACCACGGACTGTCCTTCGATCTGCAGGTGTTCCCCGATCAGCTGGAACAAGCGGCCGCCCTCGCTGGGAACCACGGTGACATCCCGATCGTCCTGGACCACGCCGGAATGCCCATCGACCGTTCCCCAGCCGGTCTAAACCGGTGGAAACGCCAGCTGGGTGCCTTGGCAGCCGAACCGAACACGAACATCAAGATCTCCGCCCTCGGAACCAACGACCACCACTGGACGGTCGAAAGCATCAGACCCATCGTCCTCGAAACCATCGACGTGTTCGGCCCCTCGCGCTGCATGTTCGGCAGCAACTTTCCCGTCGACGGGCTCTACTCGACCTTCGGCACACTTTACAGCGCCTTCAGCATCATCACGGCGGAACTCACCGACCTCGAGCGGTCGGACCTTTTCGCCGGCGCGGCCCGACGGTTCTACCAAATCGACCTACGACACACGGTCATCGAAGGAATGACCCAGAAGTGACTTCGATCGACCGTCCGTCAGAGACCGTCTACTGCGTTCCCGTTACGGTGCTTATATCGTTGGACCCAAGGGCGAACTGAGCGGAACAATTGCGCAGGAGACTTTTAGCTGGCCCATTGTAAACACCCGCCGGCTCGTCCCCCTAAGAACCAAAATCAGTTACACCGTTGTCCCAAAGTCACTCCCGATGGACCGGGTGTCTCCTTCGCGTATGGGGGTGTGCCCCCACCTCGCCAACGGAGCCCTTAGCTAGCTAGTTCGAACAGCCCACTGCTGGATCCTCAGCGACAGCGTCCGAACTGTCGGCGTGATGCTCGTGTGTCGGCACCGACACCGGTGGCGCCGGCATCTGGTCCAGTTGTGTCCGTAATGTGGATCGGTCATGGAGCGGGCGGCGAAGCAGTAACGTCAATCGTGGTTTGAATTCCAACGGAGATATTGGGCTCTTCACAATCCACGGTGTAGTTGGGGTCTGAAGCCGCCGGTTTCCGGTAGTGATCGGGCGATGTAGTGGGTGAGGTTGTGGAAGCCGAGGGCTGATCCGGGGAGGTGTTCCAGTCGGCGGTTGATCGCTTCGGTGGGTCCGTTGCTGGTGCCGGGCCGGTCGAAGTAGGCGAGCACGTCGGCGGCGCGCTTGGGCAGGGTTCGTCCGAGTCGGCGTAGCTCGGTCAGGGCTCTCGGTACGCGCTCGGCGAGCGCTGCGATCACCGCGGTCAGAGCCGCTTTCCGGTGTGTGCGGTCGGGGTCGCGGTAGGCGGCGATCAGGCGTTGGTAGATGCCCCAGGTCGCTTCGACTTCGACGTGATCATCGGCGGCGAACAAGTCTTTCAGGCGCTGCTGTTGCCGGTCGGTGAGCAGGTCGGCTCCGGTGTGCAGGGTCCGCCGGGCACGGTAGAGCGGGTCGGTGGTGCGGCCACGATACCCGCGGGTGTGCTGTTGGACGCGGTGGCGGCACTCGTCCAACGCATCGCCGGCCAACCTGAGGACGTGGAAGGGTCCATCACCGCGGTGGCGTCGGGCAACTGTTCGGTGGTGGCGGTCTTGAAGCCGGTGAACCCATCCATCGCGACCACCTGCACACCGTTGCGCCGGGACGGTTCCTGCTGCTCGAGCCACGTGGCGAACGTCTTCTTCGAGCGGCCTTCGACCATGTCCAGCAGGCGGGCCGGGCCTGTCTTGTCCCGGATCGGGGTCAGGTCGATGATGACGGTCACGTACTTGTCGCCGCGCCGGGTGTGCCGCCACACGTGCTCATCCACGCCGATGACCTGCACCCCATCGAGGCGGTGCGGATCCTCGATCAGGACCCGGCGTCCCTCGGCCAGGACGGCGTCGTTCGCGGTGTTCCAGGACACCCCAAAGGCTTCGGCGATCCGAGCGACGGTGAGGTGCCGGCACACCAGGCCTTCCAACGCCCACCGCAACCCACCACGGGACAACCTGGCCCGCGGCTGCGCCGCCCGCGTGGTGTCTTGCCGCCACACATGCCCGCACCCAGTGCAGCGGTAGCGGCGGACCGTGACCAGCAGCAGCGTCGGTCGCCACCCCAACGGTTCGTGCGCGAGTTGCCGGGTCACCGTGTCCCGCGGCGACCCCAGGCCACCGCAGCGGCGGCACAGGTGGTCGGGGTCGATGACCCGGCACGCAAGGACCGCGCGGTCCGGTTCCAGGAACTGACCAGTCACTTCAAGGCCGAGCCCGTCGAGGCGGGCGAACCTGGTCACATCAGGGGCAGCGAAGGTAGCGTCAGGCACGTCGAGGTCTTCCTGGTGGGCGGCGTCAAGAACCTCCATCAGCGGAAGACCTCGACACCCACCAGCGGCCACTCCCGGCAGACCGATCAGCCAGGCACTACACCCTCAATTGTGAAGAGCCAGATATTGTGACATCCTGTCGCCTCGGAGGCCGGATTACATTTGGCCAGGTAACCAGAAACCGGAAACCTCGACGAAATGACAAGAAGCGACCAATATCGTTGCCAGCGATCCTGGAAAGTGCAATAATAGTGGTATGCATGTGCAAACACAAGAAGGTGCCAATGATTGAAAGTTCAATCGCAGTCGAATGGGACGCGATCGGTCGGACAACGTTCGACCGGCTGATCGAAGCCCTGATCCGCCGCCTGAACCCGAAGGCCGTAGTCCGGGCCTTCGACGGCCGCGGCGGTGACGGCGGGCGTGACATCACGGTAGACCTCGGCGGCCATCTGACGATCTACCAGCTAAAGTACTTCCCGGACGGTTTCTCTGGCGATCGGGCAACTACTCGTAAGAGGCAGATCACCCGCTCGTACAAGGCGGCAATGGAACACAAGCCTGCAGCCTGGGTTCTCGTCTACCCTGGCCGGTTCACGCCGGGCGAACAGAGTTTCGTTGATGGGCTCGCTGACTCCGCCCATACACCAGAGAGTCGGACGAGCTGGTGCAGACCAGACCTCGACGATATGTTCGCCAAGGATTGGGACCTAGCGGCGTACCTCCTTCGTCCTCACATTGAACATCTGGCTGAGCTGTTCAAGATCGAGCAGACCATTATCGGCAACACCAACACCGATCTGGTGTCGCGTGTCGCGGGCCTGCAACAGACGCTCGATTCCATCGACCCGAACTGGACGGTGGATTTCATGAGCACAGCAGCCGGACCATCGTGGTCTCCTAGGGCCAAGCACGCGAACGCCCAGAGGGTCTCTCCGCTGATGGTTAAGTTCGCGGTCGATTTTGAGAAGCTCTCCAGCGAAGACACCGCCGCCTTCAAGAAGGTCGTCAAGTTCGGTTGGGACGGAGCGGTCACGCTGCCACCCGAAGCGGTTGCAACTGTCGAGCTTGTCGGGCCTCAATGGTTGTCGTTTACGAAGACCAATCTCGGCCTGGAAGTAGGAATCGCAGGCTCGGCGGTGCCGGTGGGCACGCCCATGGAACTGAGGTTTCCAGATGAGGGTCGTGCGTTTGCCGGAATGACCACCTTCGGCAACCAGGGGGAACGCGGCTACTCTCTTCGAGGTCGCATCGCCCTCACGGACATCGAAGTTTTCATTCCCCGTATGGCCGAAGACCCCGGCACCATCAACTTCAAGCGTGAGGTAGGAAGTGTGTCGGCCTTCGACTTAGTTCAGGCCATGCAGATGACGCAGAAGCTTGAGGGGCATAGCGGTCCAATCGAGCTGCGTCTGGCAGATGATATTCTCTGCAAGTTCACGCTCGACAACTGGGGTCGCGATCCAGACCCTGAACTGGACGATCTGTTACAACGCGCGCAAGACGTCGACGCGGTTCAGCGTTACACTGGCAATTACTTCCAGATGCCTTCGACAATGACCAACGTCGACATCGCAACTTTCCGAGCAGTCCGCCTTATGCTTGAGGGCCACCGAGTGACGTTGCCGAGGGCAAGAGTGTTCACCACCTCCCTCACCGGTGAGGCGGATGCGGGTTTGAAAGGACTCCTCGAAAGGAGGTCGGCGATTAGGGCCGAAGTGACAAACTTCTCCGTGGAGGCGCTGAACCGTGAGTTCGTCCTAGGCTCGGTCACGCTGACCGCAGTCGTCGAGGTCGAGAACGGTAAGGAGGCGCTAGAAGCATTGGAGGCGGGTACGGCAATCGGACTCGAAATCCGGATGAAGCCCATTGATGGCCACAACTTTACGGCGTTCATGCCGGACTGCACTCAAGTTGAAGGGCTTCAAATTCCGCCGCTGCAGCGCTGGGAACTTTCGGACTTCCACGAGCCTGGCCTCTTCAGGGACGCAGCGCTCGAGAGTTGAACTCTACACGCGGCCGCGCGAGCGTTTTCCAATGGGAAGCGGCCGCGGATTACAAACTGGAAGCTGCAGCAACTATGGCGACCTGCCTCTCCTGCAGCGAGACGGCCACACCCGTTGCTGTTATTCCGACAGGAATGAATAGCACGATGTTCGCTGCTGGGGGGCCGCAGTGCGGTCCCAGTGCATACTTGAACCCGAGAAGAAATCAGCAAAGGTGCCAATTGCGCTCGTGACGTGCCCCATCGACCGCCACTCGGGGGAAGGTTTGGTTGGGTTCCCAGGGCGAAGAGAACGCCGACCGCGCGAAGGCGCCGAGAAGTGCCCAGTTGGCAAGATTCCTGCGATCTCTCAGCTTTCCAGTACGACGCTGAACGATCACGCAGACGACCGCCACCACGAGCGCAGCCACGGCGCCGACAACTAACAGTTTCGCGGCAATCGTGCTCGTGGGGGCACCCATTGAGCGGAAGAACTCATCTATGACGTCCAAGGAACAGCTTGCCACTTGTTCAGTGATCAATGTCGATCGATCGGCTGGCCAACGGGCTTAGGGGTATGTTGTGTAACCGGTTCCGCTGATGTACGTCCCGTTGTTCGCCTTCTCGATGAGGAGGGTGTAGTAGCCCGCATAAGGGGCGTGCCAAGTGTAACCGAGAGTCTGGTTGCATTGGTATGTCGCGCCGCCTTGCGGCGAGATCGTCAAGTAGCCGTCAGCGGTGTTGAGAAGCAGGTAGATCTTGCATGTGCTGATGCCCGCGCCCGTGCAATTCAGGTTGGACACGATGTACGTATTGCCCGCGTTCTGATACCAGGTTCGGGAGTACAGCCGATGCTTGAGGTTAGCGTCTCCAGTCGAATTGGCCTGCCAGAGGTCTAACAACTCCTGGGGTCGCGGCTGGTTTCGATGAAGCAGGTGGTGTGGACGGGGCCGACGAAGCCGTCGCCGTTGATGGCGGCGGAGCTGGATCCTGTCCTGCCTGCGCCGCCGGTGCAAACGTCAGCCCAAGCACTACACACAACGCCGGGAGCAAAGCCGCCAGCTTCGGGCGTCGAGTTGGCCGCGGGACATGGCGCGCGAGCCGCCAGGTGGTGAACATGAAAGCCTTCATGGCAGATCCCTGTCCGGAGGAGGCCAGCGACCTTCGCTGGTTGTCTCAAGGAGTTAGGACTTGTCTTCGATGCGACGCCCCGGACACCGCCATTCAGGTGAACGCTCGAAACCAGGTCGGCGCACGTGTGCGCCCTCGGGAACGCGTCCGCATGCCAGGCACGGTCCTAAACGTGCCGGACCCTCCCACCTGCCAAACCCAAACCGGGCCAGAAGAGACCGTCAAGGTGGGGCCAGATGAGGTTGACGCAGCCACACCGCTGGCAAAATGTGCCTGCCGCTGGCGATATTTCGCCAGCGGCGGGTACACCTCGCCAGCGTGGGCAGGGAAGCGGCCGTAGGGCCGGGAAGGTTCGCCCCGGCATCAGCCACGACTCACCGCGCGCAGGACTCACCGTGCAAGGGCTCACCGCGCACTACTGACCGCGAGCACTGCTCACCGGGCTACAGCGGGATGTTGCCGTGCGCGCCCCGCCCGGCCGGCGCGGAGGCGAGCGCCTCGGCGACCCGGCGCCTGGTGTGGGCCGGGATGATCACTTCGTCCACCACGCCGATCTCCAGCGCCCGGCCCACCCCACCGGCTACCCGTTCGTGCTCGTCGGCCAGCTGGGTGACGAAGGCATCCCGCTCCGCGTCCGGTACAGCGGCGATCTTCCGACGGTGCAGGATTCCGACGGCGGCCTTGGCGCCCATCACCGCGATTTCCGCGTCCGGCCAGGCGAATACTGCGGTGGCGCCGAGCGACTTGGAGTTCATGGCGATGTAGGCGCCGCCATAGGCCTTGCGCGTCACCAGGGTGACCCGGGGAACGACCGCCTCGGCGAAGGCGTGCAACAACTTCGCGCCGCGGCGCACGACGCCGTCCCATTCCTGGCCGACTCCCGGTAGGTAGCCGGGCACATCCACGATCACGAGCAGCGAGACACCGAACGCGTCGCACATCCTGACGAACCGGGATGCCTTCTCCGCCGAGACCGAGTCCAGGCAGCCACCCAGCCGCAGCGGGTTGTTGGCCACCACACCCACGGTCCGGCCGCCGATCCGGCCGAGGCCGACGACGATGTTCGGCGCCCACTTCGCCTGGAGTTCCTCCATCGGACCGTCCAGGATCTTTTCGATCAGCGGCCGGACGTTGTAGGCCCGGTTCCGCTGCTGCGGCAGCACCGACCCGAGATCTGGATCGTCGCCGATGCTGGCCACACCGGAGATGCCGGGCCGGGAGAACAGCGACGTCACGGTGCGCGCCCGAGCGAAGGCGTCCGCCTCGGAATCGGCGACGATGTGCACCACTCCCGACTTCCGCCCGTGCGCCGATGGGCCGCCGAGGGCTTCCATGTCGACCTGCTCGCCGGTGACGGACTTGACCACGTCCGGGCCGGTGACGAACACCCGGCCGTCCGGAGCCATGATCACGATGTCGGTGAGGGCCGGCCCGTATGCCGCACCACCGGCGGCGGCGCCGAGCACCACCGAGATCTGCGGCACCCGCCCAGAAGCCCTGACCATCGCCGCGAACACCGAGCCGACGCCGTCCAGCGAGGCGACGCCCTCGGCCAGCCTGGCTCCGCCGGAATGCCACAGTCCGATCACCGGGATCCGGTCCCGCACCGCCGTGTCGATGGCGTCCACGATGTGCCTGCACCCCTCGATGCCCAGAGCCCCGCCCATCCGGGTGCCGTCGGTGCAGTAGGCGATGACCTTGGCGCCGTCGATCCGTCCACGGACCGCCGACACTCCCGAGGTGTCGGTGGGATGCAGCTCGACCAGGCTGCCCGGATCGAGCAACTCGACCAGCCGGACCTCGGGTTCCCGCGGGTCCAACCGGCGCGGCCCCGGCGAGGGGCCGAACCGGGAAGCGGGAGAGCCGTCGGTACCGGGAATCGGTGTCCCGCTCGTCGACGTCCCGGCGGTCGGTGTGCCGGTGGCCGGTGTGACGGTCACCGGATCAGGCCTTGGTGAACAGCAGGGCGACGTTGTGACCGCCGAAGCCGAACGAGTCGCTGATCGCTGCGGTCAGCGCCACCTCGCGGGTCTCGGTGGCCACATCGACGTGGATGTCCGGGTCGAGGTTGAATACGTTGGTGGTGCCCGGGACGATGCCGTTCCTGACGGCCAGCAGGGTGGCGATGCCTTCGACGGCGCCGGACGCACCGAGCAGATGCCCGGTCATCGACTTGTTCGCCGTCACCACGGTGTGGTCACCGATCGAGGACAGGATGGTGATCGCCTCGGCGATGTCACCCACCGGTGTGGAGGTGGCATGCGCGTTGACGTGGCCGACCTCCCTGGCGTCCAGGCCGGCGGTGCGCAGCGCCTTGGCGATCGCCCGGCTCGAGCCCTCACCGTTCGGCTCCGGAGCGGTGATGTGGTAGGCGTCGTTCGACATCCCCACACCTGCCAGCACCCCGTAGATGCTCGCCCCGCGGCTGACGGCATGATCCCTGCGCTCCAGCACCATCATCCCGGCGCCCTCGCCGAGGACGAAGCCGTCACGGTCGGCGTCGAACGGACGGGACGCCGTGGCGGGGTCGTCGTTGCGGGTGGACGTTGCTCGCATCTGCGCGAAGCCGGCGACCGGAAGGGCACAGATGCAGGCCTCCGCGCCACCGGCGATGGCCACGTCGATGTCGCCGTCCTTGATCATCCGCCAGGCCCAGGCCAGCCCCTCAGCGCCGGAGGCACAGGCCGACACCGGTGCGTGCACGCCGCCGCGGGCCTTGGCCCACAGACCCACGGCGGCAGCCGGCCCGTTGGGCATCAGCATCGGCACCGTCATCACCGCCACCTTGCGCAGACCCTCGGTCTCCAGCAGATCGTCCTGGTTCAGCAACGTGACCGCTCCGCCGACGCCGGTGCCGACCACCACCCCGAGCAGCTCCGGATCGACGTCCGGCGAGCCGGCGTCCGACCACGCTTCGCGGGCGGCGATCAGCGCCACCTGCTGGCTGCGATCCAGTCGGCGTGCCTCCACCCTGGGCAGGATGTCCAGCGGTTCGACCTTGAGCGGTGCCTTGAGCTTGTTCGGCAGCTCGTACTTGTCGACCCATGGCTCGTCGTTCCTGATCACGCCGTTGGTACCGGCGAGCAGCGCCTGCCAGGTGTCCGGGGCGGTACCGCCGATCGGCGTGGTGGCGCCGATACCGGTGACGACGACGTCGTGGTCTGTCATGTGAAGCGCTCCTCGGTGCACCAGGGTTCGGTGCGGCAGGGTGAGGCAGGCGTGCTCAGTGATCCGTGCGGTGGTGGCGTTCTGAGTGTCACCGCGTACCCGGAGGCCGGTGCAGCTCGCACGCGAAACGGGGCGGCACCGGCTCCGGGCACCGTCAGGTCTTGTTGCGTTCGATGTAGCTGACGGCGTCCTGCACCGTCTTCAGGTTCGCCAGCTCGTCGTCGGGGATCTTGACGCCGAACTTGTCCTCGGCCTGCACGGCGATCTCGACCATCGACAGCGAGTCGATGTCGAGGTCGTCGGTGAACGACTTCTCTGCCGTGACGTCGGCGGCGGGCACACCGGCGACCTCTTCGACGATCTCGCCCAGTCCGGCCAGGATGTCCTCGTTGCTCACTGTCGTTCCTCTCGGGTGGTGATGCCGCCCGGTGGATCCGGATGCGGCGGTGTCGGGCGAGATTCTGCCTGACCCGACGGCCGGCGCAGAAGTTCGGCTGTCACGGCAACCTGAACACCTGCGCTCCGTAGGTCAGTCCGGCGCCGTACCCGACGGCGAGCACCAGAGCGCCGGATTTCACCTCACCGGCCTGCCGGGCGCGATCCAGCCCGATGGGAATGGATGCCGACGAGGTGTTCCCGGTGGTGACGATGTCCTTGATGACGGTGAGATCCGGCCGGCCACCGGCCGTGATCACCTTCTTGGCGATGGCCTCCACGATCCGCAGATTGGCCTGGTGCGGCGCCAGCACGTCGATGTCCGCCAGGTCGACGCCGGCCCGGCAGGCTGCCTCGATGGCCACCGGAGCGATGGCGGTGGTGGCCCAGCGGAAGACGGTCTGACCCTCCTGGACGACGAACGATTCGCGATCGGAGATGTAGATGGCGTCGGTGTTCTCGGTGGAACAGCCCCAGGCCACCGGCCCGATGTCGGGAGTCGGCGAATCGGTCACCACCGCGGCGCCGGCGCCGTCCGCGAAGATGATCGCATTCGCCCGGTCGGTCGGATCGACCCAGTCGGTCAGTTTCTCGGCGCCCACCAGCAGTACGGTGCCGGCGTCACCCGAGCGGATCAGCGCGGACGCCGCGGCCAGCCCGTAGCAGAATCCGGCGCAGGCGGCATTGATGTCGAACGAGCCCGGCGCCTGGATACCGAGCGCGCCTGCCACCTGCGTCGATGCGTGCGGGATCTGCGTCGGCAGCGTGCAGGTGGCCACGATCACGGTGTCGATGTCAGCAGCGGCGATCCCGGCGTCGGCCATCGCCAGCCGGCCGGCCTGTGCACCCATCCAGGCCACCGATTCCTGATCGCCCGCGAACCTGCGCTCGGCGACGCCGACCCGCGATCTGATCCACTCGTCGTTGGTGTCGATCAGCGCCGCAAGGTCGTCGTTGGTGACGATGCGTTCCGGTCGGTAGTGCCCCAGGCCGGAGATCCGGGTGTAGGGGCCGCCCGCCCGCTGGCCGATGGTGGCGCTCACGCGGCTGTCCCGGTGCTGCCGGCGGCGTGCTCGGCGAGGAACGCCCGAGCGGAGTCCAGATCGGCGGGGGCCCTCAGAGCCATGGTTGCCACTCCCTTGAGTTCGCGCTTGGCCAGCCCGACCAGAGTTCCGGACGGCGGAAGTTCCAGCACACCGGTCACCCCGAGTTCGGTGAGAGTGCTCATGCAGCGATCCCAGCGCACCGGCGCGGTGATCTGGCTCAACAGCAACTCGAGGTACCGCCGGCCGGATCCGACCACCGACCCATCGGAGTTGGTGAGTAGTGGCCGGTTCGGATCCGACGGCACCAGCTCGGCCATCCGTGGCGCCAGCGCAGCCTGGGCCGGCCTCATGTAGTCGGTGTGGAAGGCGCCGGCCACCTGCAACGGGATGACTCTAGTGCCGGCCGGCGAATCCTGCACCAGGGCAGCGATGTCGGCGGCGGCCCCGGCAGCCACCACCTGTCCCGCGCCGTTCACGTTCGCCCCCACCAGCTTTCGCTCTTTCAACGCGTCCAGGACGGCGTCGACGTCGGGATTCATGCAGGCGGCCATCGATGTCGGGACGAGTGCGCAGGCCCGTTGCATGGCCGCACCGCGGATACTCGCCAGGGTGGTGGCTTGGACCGGGGTGACGACACCGGCGATCGCCGCCGCCGTCAGTTCGCCCACCGAATGCCCGGCGGCGACGGCATCCGGTGGGACGTCCAGCCCGGTCGCTCCGAGCAGTGCGGTGGCCACCACCAGCGGCTGGGTGATCGCCGTCGAGAAGATCTCGTCGGCGTCGGCGTCGGTTCCCAGGCGACGCAGATCCAGCCCGGTCGCCTCCGACCATCCTGCAAGGACATCCGGCAGGCCGTCGAGTTCCAGCCACGGCGCGAGCATCCCCGGTTTCTGAGCGCCCTGTCCGGGAGCGAGGATGGCGAGCACGGCTCCAGTCAAACAGCACTGGCCACGTCCTGGCGCTGGCGACGGGCACGAACAGCTGGGGACTTGGTTGTGGGAAGCCTCCAAAGACATCGGATGGTCGAGCCAAACAGGCCGCGTTGATCAGTATGGCAGCGGGCGCGGTACCGGCCACCAGCCGACCGTACGGCGCCGGCTGGTGGGGACCGCCGGAGGTCAGGATTCCAGCCGGCCCAGGGCGAGCGCGACGCGCAGGGCGAACTGGTCCCGGCCGTCCCTGGGGTCGCGCCCGGTCAGCTCCGCGATCCTGCGCAAGCGGTAGCGCATGGTGTTCGGATGGACGAACAGCGAGCGGGCCGCCGGTTCCAGCGCTCCGGAGTGGTCGAGATAGGCGTCCAGGGTCTCCATCAGTGGCGATCCCGGAATGTTCAGCGGCGCGAACACCATGCGCCGCAGGCGATTCGCCGCACGGACATCGCCGCGGACCACACGCTCGGCGAGTAACTCAGAGGCGTCGACCGGTCGCGGAGCCGATGGCCAAGCGCCGGCGACCTCGAGGGCGGCCTGCGCCTCGGCCGCGGAGCCCACCGCACCCTCCAGGCCCGCACCGAGCGGACCTCGGACCACGGCTCCATCGCCGAAGAGGTCGACGATCGAGGCGTCATTCAGTTCCCCGGCCAGTAGCACCACCAGCCGCGCGCCTTGGACGCCGGCCATCGCAGACCTGCGGCGGCGCCGCGACCAGTCGGCGACGGCGGCGATGGTGGCCTGTGCGTCCCCCAAAGGGGCGGAACCGATCAGCACGGTCGTCGGTGCATTGGCGTCCCAGTTCAGGGTGGCGGCCTGCGAGGTGAGCTGATCGAGGTCCTGGCCGCGCAGCACGCCGTCCACCACCGCGGCCTCCACCCTGGCGTCCCAGGACCCGCGGGTCTCGGCGGCCGCCGCGTACACGCCGGCGGCGGCGAAGGCGATCTCCCGGCTGTACCGCAGCAGTGAGTCGGCCAGCGCGGCCCGCTCCGGCGCGGTGGCCCCGAGCGCCGGAAGATGTTCGTCCGCAACGGATATCGCGAGCCGGACAAGTTCGACGGTCCGGCGGAACGACACCGATCTGGTCAGATCGCGCGGCGCCGTGCCGAAGACCTGCTCGGTGAGCCTGGCGCTGGTCGAGGAACCAGTCGCCCAGCTGACGTAGCCGGCAATACCGGCTTGCGCCACCAGTGTCACCCAGGATCGTTGGTCGGCCGGCAACACCCGGAACCAGGGGAGTCGTTCGTCCATCAGCGCCACCGCCCGGGTGGCCAGCCCGGCCGATGCCCGCTCCACCCGCCGCAAGGTCGTCGCACTCACTCCGGGTGCGCCGGGAGCGGTGTCGGCCGAGGGCATGGACGTGAGCCTGCCAGCGGCCGCGGCTGCGGTGGCCCGCAGGGTCAGCACCGGTGCCCGGCATTCAGCCGTCCACGGAACTCGCCGCTGCCACGGCGACCACTCGACGGAATGCCGAAGGCCGGCCCCGAGCGGGGCCGGCCTCCGGGTAGGTTCGTAGGGTCAGGCCGGGATGACGTTGGACGCCTGCGGACCCTTCGGCGACTGTTCCACCTCGAAGCTGACCGCCTGGCCCTCTTCCAGACTCTTGTAGCCGGACCCGCCGATCGCGCTGTAGTGCACGAACACGTCCGCCGAACCATCATCGGGGGAGATGAAGCCGTAGCCCTTCTCCGCGTTGAACCACTTCACAGTTCCCTGCGCCATGCTGCTCTCCTCGAGCTTTGCCCGCGACCGCCGCCGCGAGGTGGAACACCCCGGTGATGGATCCCACCGGGGGGATGCGCCTTGCCCCAGAAGCGCCTCACGGTCACCAGAGGGAGAGCAACAACAGCGCGAAGGCTACCGCGTCACCCGGCCGTGCGGAAGAAGCGCAATCCGCCTGGACAGACCGTGATCACATCGTCACCAAGGCGTTTCATTCGGGCCGATCCGATCAGGACTCTCCTCCGGTGTTGCCCGAGGTGCCGGCGGCGACGTCGGAGAGCCGGTACTTGGCGGCGGCTTCGGCGGCCGCACCGGTCCGGTACTCCTGACGCCGCTCCAACGCCGCCAGGGTGGCGACCACCATGGACGGCCCGTCGATCAGGAAGTGCCGCCTGGCGGCCGCCCGGGTGTCGGAGAAACCGAAGCCGTCGGCGCCGAGCGCCAGGTAGTCCCCGGGTACCCAGGGCGCGATCTGGTTCTGCACCGCGCGCTGGTAGTCGCTGGTCGCGATCACCGGTCCCTGCGCATCGGCGAGCGCCTGGGTGACGTACGGCGCGGGGTGCTCGCCCGCCGGATCGAGTATCCTTGCCCGCTCTATGGTCTCGGCGTCCCGGCGCAGTTCGGACCAGCTCGTCACGCTCCACACGTCGGCCGCGACGTCCCAGTCCTGGGCCAACAGCTCCTGCGCCTCCAGCGCCCAGCGCACCCCGACGCCGGACGCCATTAACTGGGCCCGGGCCCGGTTAGTGGTGTCGGCGGCCGGGTTCAGCAGGTACATCCCGCGCAGCAAACCGTCGATGTCCAGATCGGCCGGCTGCGCCGGTTGCACGTACGGCTCGTTGTACATGGTGATGTAGTAGATGACGTCCTCACCCGTCGGGTGGGTCTCGGTCCGCCCGCCCTCGCCGAACATCCGGCGCAGGCCGTCCTTGACGATGTGCCCGATCTCGTACCCGTAGGCGGGGTCGTAGGCCACCACGTGCGGCATGCTCGCCGCCAGCAGATGCGAGTGACCGTCGGCATGTTGCAGGCCCTCTCCGGTGAGGGTGGTGCGACCGGCGGTGGCGCCGAGCAGGAACCCTCGGGCCATCTGGTCACCGGCCGCCCACAGCCCGTCGCCGGTGCGCTGGAACCCGAACATCGAATAGAAGATGTACATCGGGATCATCGGTGTGCCGTGAGTCGCGTATGCCGTGCCGACCGCGGTGAAGGTGGCCACCGAACCGGCCTCGTTGATCCCTTCGTGCAGGATGATGCCCTGCTCGGACTCCTTGTAGGCGAGCATCAAGTTGGCATCCACCGCGGTGTACAGCTGTCCGGACGGGTTGTAGATCTTCTGCGCTGGGAAGAACGAGTCCATCCCGAAGGTGCGCGCCTCGTCCGGGATGATGGGCACGATCCGATCGCCGATCCCCTTGTCCTTGAACAGGTCTCGGACCAGGCGGACGAATGCCATGGTGGTCGCGATCTCCTGCTTGCCGGAACCGCGCTGCATGGCGTCGTAGGCCTTGTCCTCGGGATCGGCCAGCGCCGGCGCGGTCACCCGGCGCTCGGGGAGGAAGCCGCCGAGCTTGGACCTGCGCTGCAGCAGATAGCCGATCTCCGGGGCGTTCTCTCCTGGGTGGTAGTAGGGCGGCCGGTAGGGATCGGACTCCAGCTGCTCATCGGTGATCGGGATGTGCAGCTCGTCCCGGAACGCCTTGAGGTTGTCCAGGGTCAACTTCTTCATCTGATGGGTGGCGTTACGGCCCTCGAAGCTGGAGCCCAGGTGGTAGCCCTTGATCGTCTTGGCCAGGATCACCGTGGGTTGTCCGACGTGATCCATCGCGGCCTGATAGGCGGCGTACAGCTTGCGATAGTCGTGGCCGCCACGCTTGAGGTTCCAGATGTCCTCGTCGCTCATCTGGGCCACCATCGACTTCGTGCGCGGGTCGCGCCCGAAGAAGTGCTCGCGGACGTAGGCGCCGTCGTTGGCCTTGTAGGTCTGGTAATCGCCGTCCGCGGTGGTGTTCATCAGGTTGACCAGGGCGCCGTCCCGGTCGGACTGAAGCAGCGGGTCCCACTCGCGTCCCCAGATCACCTTGATGACGTTCCAGCCGGCACCCCTGAAGTAGGCCTCCAACTCCTGGATGATCTTGCCGTTACCGCGGACCGGCCCGTCCAGCCGTTGCAGGTTGCAGTTGATCACGAAGGTCAGGTTGTCCAGGCCGTCGATGGCCGCGACGTGGATGAGCCCTCGTGACTCCACCTCGTCCATTTCCCCGTCGCCCAGGAACCCCCAAACGTGCTGATCGGAGGTGTCCTTCAGGCCCCGATGGTGCAGATAACGGTTCACCCTGGCCTGCTGGATGGCGTTCATCGGACCGAGCCCCATCGACACCGTGGGGAACTCCCAGAAGTCCGACATCAGCCGTGGGTGCGGGTAGCTCGGAATGCCGCCGCCGGGATGGGACACCTCCTGCCGGAAACCGTCGAGGTCGGACTCGCTGAGCCTGCCCTCCAAGAACGCCCGGGCGTACATGCCGGGGGAGGCATGACCCTGGAAGAACACGTGGTCGCCGCCGCCCGGATGGTCCTTGCCGCGGAAGAAGTGGTTGAAGCCCACCTCGTACAGCGACGCCGACGAGGCGTAGGTGGACAGGTGACCTCCGACACCGATTCCGGGACGCTGCGCCCGATGCACCATCACGGCGGCGTTCCAGCGGATCCAGGCGCGGTAGCGGCGTTCGACCTCCTCGTCACCCGGGAAGTGCGGCTCTGCCGGGGTGGGGATGGTGTTGATGTAGTCGGTGGTGGTGAGGGCCGGCAGACCGACGTGCTGTTCTCTGGCCCGGCCCAGCAGGCGTTGCATCACAAAGCGGGCCCGCTGCCGCCCTCCCGCGTCGAGCAGGGAATCGAAGGAATCGAGCCATTCCTCGGTTTCCTCCGGATCCAGGTCGGGCAACTGGGCGGCCAGCCCGTCCCGGATCATCCTGTGCAGCGGGAGACCGTTCTGTCCCGCGGTGAGTTCGGTTGGATTCTCTGACGCCGGCAAGGGTTCTCCTCCTGACCGTCCGGAGCCGATCGACGGGTGTGAACGACTCCGGTGTGTTGGTTCGGACCGTGGGCACGATGAGCTCACGGTCAGGAGTCCATCCTCCCCCATACCGGCGTCTACCGGTGAGCCGGGCCAGCGTCGCGCAACGGCTGCCGGATGCATAGGGTGTGCCCGGAGCGGGAACGTTGCTGCGGGGACATCTCGTTGCCGATACGACTCGTTGCTGATACGACCACAGGCGAAGGGACGCGATAGTCGTGAGTGGAGGCTCGTCGGACGCTACGGCGGTCGTGGCCCGGTTGGGATTGTCCGCGGGGGACGTCGTCGGGGAGATGGGCTATGACGAGGACGTCGACCATGAGCTGCGCGATGCCGTGGAGGCGGCCACCACCAACGAACTGGTCGACGAGGACGCCGACGAGGTGGTGGACGCGGTCCTGCTGTGGTGGCGGGACGGTGACGGCGACATCACCGACGCCATGGTCGATGCCCTCACCCTGCTGGCGGACGACGGCGTGATCTGGCTGCTGACGCCCAAGACCGGCCGGGACGGATACGTGGAACCCAGCGAGGTCGCCGAAGCCACCCGCACCGCCGGACTGTCACAGACCAGCAGCGTCGGCAGCAGCAGCGACTGGATGATCACCCGGCTGGCCAGGGCGCGGGCCCCGCGTCAGAAGCGGTGAGCCCGCAACGGTTTCCGGACAAGGAGTTTGCCCGTTCATGACGATCCGACCGGGCGACCCGGCTCCGCCCTTCAGCCTTCCGGACAGCGATCGAGGTCCGGTGTCGCTCGCCGACCACGCCGGCAGCAGAGCGGTGCTGATCGTGTTCTATCCGTTCGCCTTCTCCGGTATCTGCACCGGGGAACTGAATGCGGTCCGCGACGATCTGGCCACCTTTCAGAACGATCGGGTGCAGGTGCTGGCCATCTCGACCGACCCCACCTTCGCGTTGAAGGCCTGGGCCCAGGCGCAGCGGTTCGAATTCCCGCTGCTGAGCGATTTCTGGCCGCACGGGGAGGTGGCCAGCGCGTACGGCGTGTTCAACGAGCAGGCCGGGATGGCAGTGCGGGGCACCTTCCTGATCGACAAGGACGGCACGGTGGCGTTCGCCGAGGTCAACGGTCCCGGCGAGCCCCGCGACCAGGCCGCCTGGAAGCGAGCGGTTGCCGCACTGCCGGCCTGATCCCGGCCGTTACCCTATGACGATCGGCGTGCACCGCACCAACCGCACCAACGCGGGCGCCGACGCCAGGGCGCGTAGCTCAGCGGAAGAGCTCCCGGTTTACACCCGGGCGGTCGGCGGTTCGAACCCGTCCGCGCCCACTGAGCCCGCTGCCGACAAGAGTCATCCGATTGCCAGTGACAGGAACCGCCGCTCGACGGGAATTGTCTGCAACGGCGCTCGACGGGAATTGCCTGCAACGGACGGTGTCTTCGAGTCGTCGAGCCGGCACTTTCTTCCCAGGAGCGCCGTCGGCGTGGCGCCACCAGATCCCGCCAGGTCCGTGCTCGAGGTTGCCTCTCGTTACCGTTTCGATATACGGTGCGCGAGCGCCGGGCGTAGCTTGCCAGGCGCTCCGGCGGCCGGGAAGGACCCGGTTCGCCGTGGGCCGCACGTGATGTGTGATCTTCGGGGATCGCCGTGGCCTGCGTGATCAGTGCGCTCAGGCGCCGACTCCAGGAAGCCACATGCGAACTCGCTCGATGCTGAACCCCCCCGCGCGCCCGTTCCCGATCACGTCGAGCGCGGCTGGCGGCGAGCCCGCCGCCGCACGCACCCTCGCCCGCCGACCGTGGCGTTCTGCGCTGGCCGCCGTCGCGCTGATCGCTTCCGGGACGCTGGTGGCCGGACCGGCTTCCGCCCAGCAACCGGCCGTTGCCAGGCCGATGCTGACGGCCGCCGCCCAGACGGTCAAGTCGACCCCTCGACTGGCGGAGGTCGCGCGGTGGGCGCAGTGGGGCGTCGACAACAAGATCCCGTACAACTACGGGGGCGGGCACGGTCCGACTCCGTCCATCTCGGGTGGCGCGGATTGTTCCGGCTTCGTGCGCTGGACCTACTACAAGGGCTTCGGTGTCGACATCGGCAGCGGCAGCGGCGATTCGATGATCCGCACGTCGGGCAACTTTGTGCGGGTGAACACCCCGGTTCCCGGCGACGTGGTGATGCTGGGCCGCGGCGGCTCCGCGCCCGCCTACCACGTCTCCATCTACGTCGGGATCCGGAACGGTCACCCGGCATCGGCCGCCGAGTCGACCAGCGGCCAGCCGGCGAAGATCCAGTACTGGTACACCGGAACCAGCGCCCAGAACTTCATGGGCTACTGGCGTTACAAGGGCGCCACTGCCGCCGACCTGCCACAGCCGGCGCAGCCCGTGCAGCCGGCCCGCTCGGCGACCACCGTGACGTCCGACCTCTCGTCCCCGGTCGCCGAGGGACAGCCGTCGACGGTGAACATCACTGTGCGCACCACGGCCGGTGCTCTGGTGGACAACGCGACGGTGCGCCTGTATCAACAGGCGCCCGGAGGAGCGTTCGTCCTCGGCGCCTCCGTCCTGGCCAGCGGCGGGCGGGCGGCTGTGCGCATCGTGGGCAGCAGGATCGGGCACCATTTCCAGGTGCGCTACTCCGGCAACAGCCGCTACCTGGCGGACGATTCTCCGGTGATGACGCAGCTGGGGCGCCCGACGGTCAGAGCGACCTCGGGGCTCTCCGGGACTCTCAGGAGAGGCTCGGTCGTCAAGGTGGCCGGGGCCACGTGGTCGGCGGTGTCCGGTGCCAAGGTGCAGCTGCAGCACTATACGTCGGCCGGCTGGATCGCCACCGGCGCCGCCAGCATCGTCGGCGCCGACGGGTCGTTCGGCATCTACTGGAAGGTCGGCGACGGTGGCCTCTACCGGCTGGCGACCGCCGAGCGGCCCAGCACACTTGTGGTCGCGGCCCTCAGCCCCGAGTACATGCTTTCGGTGCGCTGAGCCGCCGGTCGGTCGATCAGGGTCGCCAGGTCGCCGGAACGGACCCGATCACGAACACCTTCCCCCGATCGGTGATGCACGGGGACGGGGCCACGCCGGAAGCGGCAGGCAGCCCTATGGAGCCGCGCAGTAGCAGCCGGTCGCCGGTGGCGGCCACCAATGCGGATGCGCCGCTCCCGCTCGACTCGTAGCTGACGATCTGGGCGCCCACGGCGCCGTCGTTGACCGTCACCGCAACGCCGACACCGCGCGGCCAGGCCAGCTCGACCAGCCGGGTACCTGTGCGCAGGCGTAGGCACCCGCGGTCGTCCATCTGCAGGGTGCCGGACAATATGTGATCGGTCCGGGTGGTTTCCCCCACCGGGAGTCGCAGGCGCAGTCCACTCTGAACCAGGAACGCGCCTTTTGCGCATTCGCCGCCGTTCACGTCCGTGTGGCCCCCTCCACCATCCATCGGCCACCCCACCTTGCCGACCACCGCGCCGTTACCGTCGAGCACCCAGATGTCGCTACCGGAACGGACGGCGTGGTACCCCGCGGGCAGCGCGATGCCGCCGGCCACGCCGTCGCCGAACCCGATGCAGCCGTTCGCCGCCGTCCGCAGCGTGCCCTGCGCCAGTGCGGCCATCTGGGAGACGAAGGTTGACTCCGGGGCGGTTGGAATGGCCGGCGAGTAGGGCACGCCGGTGATCTGATCCACTCCCTTCCCGCCGGGCGGGGGCGCCGATCCGGCACCACCGGGCCTCGACTGGGTGGCCGACCCGTGCCGGGCAGAGGACGACCGCTGGTTCGGCACCTGTGGGGTCAGCGGGTCGGTGCCGATGGAGATCATCGACTGCTGCGTGCTCGACTGCTGCGTAGTGCGCAGTGACGGGAGCGGCGGCGCCTGCGGCTCGGGAGACCCACCGCGCAGGGCCGAACTGGTGACCAGGATGGCGCCGATGAGCACCAGCACCGCCGCGGCGATCACCAGAGGCCAGCTGCCCGCGCGACGTGCGGGAGCGCGGACCGGATGAGGGCTTCGCGGCGACGAATGAGCCGCACTGTGAGCGTCGGCTGGTTCGAGCCGATCCTCGGCTAACTCCGACGCATTCTGCTGCAATAGGTTTGCTGCGCTCCGGCGCATCTGCGTGCTCGCGCCGATCTGGCCGTAGCTCTGCCGGAAGTATTCGTGCAGCCGGCGCCCATCGCCCGACTCATCCGGCACGTCCTCACGTTTGTCGGTCATGGTTGCTCCTCTGCCGGAGTCGTGAAGTCGCTGTCGAACAGACCCGACGAGCGCAGGGCGAGCAGTCCGTGATGAGTCAGTCGACGGATGGTGCCTGCCGGTCGGCCGAGCATCAGGGCGATCTGCTCGGCGGGGAGATCGTCGAAGAAGCGAAGGACAAGGATCGCGCGTTGCAAGTCCGGCAACCGGCTCAGAGCGGCGTCCAGGCTGGCCCTGACCGCCGCCGTCGCCTGCGGATCCGCCTGATGAGCGGGTCGCCCACCGGCCCCCGGCTGCTCGGTGGGTTCTTCGCGAACCACCGATTCCCGGCGCCGCTCGTTCAGATACAGATTCAGCATGGTCCGGCGCACGTAAGGACCGGGAGGGCCGGTGATCGAATCCCATCGCGGCAACGAGCGTTCCAGTGCGTCCGCGACCAGATCCTCTGCCCGATGCAGATTCCCGCACATCGCATATCCGGTGCGCACCAACGCGTCCAGTTGCTCGGCGACGAAGGTCGACGGCGATGTGCGGACCGGGCCTCGGCTGGCGGCGGCATCGTCGAGCATCTCGCCCCGTGTGTTCACAGTCCCTCCCTCGATCCCCCCTAGAATGAGACACCCGGGCCGGCCGCTTCGTTCATTTCGCCGCTCGCGCTCATCACCATTGCCGTCGCCGACAACGGCAGACCGGCAGTGAACCGTGCCCGCATCGGAGACCCTGCGAGCGTCATTCCGCGCGAACGCCGCCGCTTGTCGCCGTTGCGTCACCGCTCGGTAGTTTGAAACTGATCGAGAACGACCGGGTCGGCGTCGAAGGGTGGACGGGTGGGTTCTGCAGGGTCGGAAAATGCCAGGCGAGTACGGGCGGCAGCGAGGGCGGTAGCGGTGATCGTGCCGCGGACCAGGGCGGTGACGGCCACCGCGAAGTCCCGTCTGCTGGGCTTCCTCGCGCGGCGGGCGCTGGCCTGGCAGAGGGCCAGAGGGAGATCGCCGCTGGCGCTGTTACCGGCGTCGGTCACCATGCCGTTGCGCCGCAACGGTTTAGACCCGCTCCCGGCCCTTGCCGAGCTGCGGAGCGCCCAGCCGGTCAGTAAATTGCCGGTGCCCTTCGGGGTCAATATCTGGCTGGTGACCGGATACGAGCAGGCCAAGGAAGTGCTCGCGGACACCGAACGGTTCAGCAACGACTTCGCCAACATCTCGGCCGATCCTTCGCTGGTGGCGGCCATCGGCGGCGACGCCGGCAACAAAGATCCGGGCGGCCTGGGGATGGCCGACCCGCCCGATCACACCCGGCTGCGCAAGATCCTGACACCGGAGTTCACCATGCGCCGGCTGTCCCGGCTGACCCCCCGGCTGCAGCAGATCGTCGAGGGCCAGCTGGATGCGATGGCCGCCGTCGCCGTCCGCAGCGGCGAACCCGGTGCCAAGGCCGTCGATCTGATGAAGCTGTTCTCGCTGCCCATCCCGGCGCTGGCGATCTGCGAGCTGCTCGGCGTTCCGTACTCCGACCGGGACGAGTTCCAGCGCCTGTCGGTGGCCAGGTTCGATCTGTTCGCTGGTGCCGGCGCGTCGCTCGGCGCCATTTCCGAATCGCTGGAGTACCTGATGCGGGTGGTCGCCGAGCAGCGCAAGGATCCCGGTGATGGACTGCTCGGAATGATCATCCGCGAGCACGGCGACGACATCGACGACCGCGAGCTGGCCGGCCTGGCCGACGGCATCCTGGTCGGCGGGTTCGAGACCACTGCCAGCATGCTCGCTCTCGGCGCGCTGGTGTTGCTGCAGGATCCCGCCACCCGGGACCTGATCCGGACCGAAGAGGACGCCATCGGTCCGTTCGTAGAGGAACTGCTGCGTTATCTGGCGGTGGTGCAGGTGGCGTTCCCGCGGTTCGCCCGCGCGGACTGCCAGGTCGGCGGGGAACAGATCGCCGCCGGCGACATGGTGCTGGTGTCGCTGTCCGGCGCGGACCGCGACCCCGCTCTGGCCGACGGCGCCGGGGATCTGGAGCAGGTGGACCCGCGGCGGGAGCCGACCAGGCATCTGGCTTTCGGCTACGGCGCCCACCGCTGCATCGGCGCCGAGCTGGCCAAGATGGAGCTGCGGATCGCCTACCCGGCGCTGGTCCGCCGGTTCCCGATGATGCGGCTGGCCGTCGAACCCAAGGACCTCAGCTACCGCCAGACCTCGATCGTCTATGGCGTCGACGAGCTCCCGGTACTGCTTGGCTGAACCGCAGCCGGCTCGAGGATGCGGGCGTTGGGCGTCCCGACGAGCGCCGGAGCGTTCGCCCCTGAGGACCAGACGTGCTCCCGCAGGAAGCCGAGAAACGCCTGTGCCGCGGCTGTGGTGTCGAAGTCGAGGTCTATGACGAGGTAGTCGGGATCGTCGACACGGCGTTGCACGTGATGCTGGCGTACTCCTGAGCGCTCCCGCGCTTCCGCGAAAAGGTCGAACGCCGCCTTCCAGGTCGCGAAGTCGCTGATCGAGTGCTCGATTTGCAGGGTGGGCATCAATTCCTCCTGTGGGGTGGTGGTGGTATCCGTCGACGCTATGGATGGTCGTGACACCCGAACATCCCCGATATCTGGGGTCTTGTCGGCGTACTCTCCCGGCGATGAAGAGGTCAGCGCAGGTGCGGGCGCGGGACCGGATCCTGGGAATCTGCGGGCGACCGCGTGATGCGCGCACCCTGCGGATGGAGCTGCTGGAGGAAATCCGCACTGTTGTGGGATTCGACGCCTACGCCTGGCTGCTGACCGATCCGGAGACCGCAGTCGGCACGTCACCAATGGCCGACGTCCCGTGCCTGCCGGAGTTGCCGCGACTGATCCGGCTGAAATACCTCACCAACGTCAACCGGTGGACCACGCTGAGCCAGCCGGTTGCCCTGCTCAGCCACACGACCGGGGGTGACCTGTCGCGGAGCCTTGTATGGCGGGAAATGCTCTGCTACTTCGGGGTCGAGGACATCGCGTCGTCGGTCTTCCGGGATCAGCACGGCTGCTGGGGATTTCTCGACCTGTGGAGAATGGCCGGACCGTTCGCCGCGAGCGAAGCAGCGTTTCTCGCAGACATCGCCGCGCCCATGACGACGGCCCTGCGCCGGGCACAGGCAAACACGTTCGCCGACCCGCCGGAACGCGGCACCCGAGGACCGGTTGTATTGGTCCTCTCGCCCGACCTGGTGGTCCGCGCGCAAACTCCGCAGACCCAGGAGTACCTGCGCCTACTCGTCCCGCCCGACGAAGATCGCTCGCCGGTACCGGCGGGCGCCTACAACGTCGCGGCGCAGCTGCTGGCCAACGAGTCGGGGGTCGATACTGCGCCGCCCTGGGCGCGGGTGTACCTGTCCGGCGGGCGGTGGCTCACGCTGCGGGCGGCCAGGCTCGGCGACCTCGGCGCACCACATCAACGCGAGTTCGCCATCAGCATCGAAGAAGCGGCGCCGACCGACCGGGCCGCCCTGTTCGCCAGGGCCCACGGTTTGAGCGCGCGCGAGGGCGAACTACTGAGCCATCTCGCCGCCGGAATCGACACCCATGAACTCGCGCACCGGATGTTCCTGTCCCAACACACGGTCCAGGACCACGTCAAGTCGATCTTCGCCAAGACCGGTGTGAACAGCCGCCCCGCCCTGCTGTCACGCGCCCTCGGCACCTGAGAGGTGAAGCGACCTGGTGGCGCCCACACTGATCGCCACCCTGGAGCGGCGCGGCCTGATTGCCCGGCAGACGGACACCGCTGACGCCCGGGCCAAGCGGCTCGTCACCACCGCGGGTGGCGATCTCTGGTGCACCAAGCCTCCGAACGGTCAGCTGACTCGTCATCGACACATCCGGCCCACCACCCGGGCATGGAGGGGTCGCACCGACTGGGATCCTGCCATTGCGCCGCCGGCACGGCCGCGTGAGCTCAGTCCAACGCCGCTGAGCCGATTCACCCGGTGCAGAGCTCAGGCCGCACATCGCTATCCTGATAGCGCTGGATATCGAGGGAGGGTGACGCGATGACGAACGTACTGATCCGCAACATCCCGGACGACGTCTTGGCCGGGGTGGACGCGCACGCGACCCGATTGGGGATCTCGCGGGTGGAGTACATTCGGCGCCGGTTGGCGGCCGACGCGGCGACGTCGACCGTCGCAGTATCGGTTACGGATCTCCAGCGGTTCGCCGCGAAGTTTGCGGACCTGGGTCACCCCGAGGTGATGGATGCCGCGTGGCGTGAGTGACTGGCTGATCGACAAGTCGGCGTTGGTGCGGCTGGCGGACAGTCCGCACGCCGGGGAGTGGGCGAACCGTCTCGAACGCGGCCTGATACGTATCTGCACGGTCACCCGCCTCGAAGTGGGCTATTCCGCGCGGACCGCGGCGCAAGCCAGGTTGGTGTTTCGCAGCCCGCCCATCTCAACGATGCCAGTTGAGTACCTGACCCCAGCCATCGAGGACCGGGCGCTCGAGGTGCGGGTGGCGTTGGCGAGCACGGGCAAGCACCGCGCACCGTCGATCCCGGACCTGATCATTGCTGCTACGGCTGAGCTGGCCGGGTTGACGGTGCTGCACGTGGACAACGATTTCGACGTGATCGCCGGCATCACCGGTCAACCACTGGAACGACTTCGCACCTAGCGGCCAACTCATCGGGGGCGGGTCGGTCGACAAGGCGTTCTTGCCCTTCGCGCAGAGACCTTCGACTTCGCATCGCAATACTCAATGGACGCCGTTGACGCCAGCCCGCACCGGCAGCCAACGGGCGCGAGGCTCTATTCGCCCGTCTGGCCGTCGATCCGCTCCCGGATCAGATCGGCATGGCCGTTGTGCCTTGCGTACTCGCCGATCAGCTTCTGCAAGTTCCACCGCAGGCTGCGGCCGTTGCCGGCACCCACCGAGTCGACGTCGGCGTGCTGCTGGATCCGCTAGTCGGCCGACTGCCGCTCGCGCTCCCATGCCGACATCGACTCATGGAGCATGGTGGCGTCCGCGTCGATGTCCCACTCCGGCCCATCGTCGGTGTATTCGCCCCATACCCACTGCAGGTCGGTCTTCGGCCCGAGCGCCCAGGTGGCGTAGACGCGTTCCATCTCGGTGAGATGGCGCATCAAGCCCAGTAGCGACAACGGTGACGGTGGTGCGGATCGGGTGGATAGCTGCACTGCGTGCAGACCCGCGCACTTGGCTTGCAAAGCGTTGCGGTGAAACGCGAGCCAGCCGATCAGAATGCTGCGCTCGTCTCCGTCCGGCGGTTCAGGGACACGTTCAATCGCATTCATCGCCTACCTCCATTGACGACAATCTCCGGCACCGTTTGCACAGACCATCGCGTAGGCCTCCGATGACGACAAGATCTGCGGCAACGTTCTCACAGGTGTCCGCGTGGACGAGCAGCAGACACTTGCGGCGGTCAAACCACAGCAGGTTCAGATAACAGTCGTCGTCACCGGCCGGAACATCGACGGGATTGCGCACGCCAGCACAGCGCGCGCCTTCGCCGTGCGGCGCAGGATCACGTCTCGACGCTGCCACGTGCGTGAGCCCATGCCCGCGCGACCACCTGGAGCGCCTCGGCCGCTGTGACGGTCAATCGTGTTGGTTGGCCAGTTGATGTTGCCAGCGTGCTTCGGTTGGCGGCGACGCAAACATCCACGGCTGCAGCGGTCTGTTGATGGGGCCGTGCGCGACGAACAACGCGGCTGCCTCGGCCGTGATCGCACCGCGCTGCGCGAGTGCCCACAGGTCATACAGATCGCGCGGAGCTCCGCGATCGTGCCATGCCACGGTCTTCCACGCAGCGAACGCCGCCGCGGTACGCACCCGAAGTGAAGCGGCCGGAGCATCGCGGCAACGCTGCTCGATGGCCTGCATCGAAGTGGGCCACAGTTCGTACCCGCGGGGATGAGCCCAGGTTCTGCGAGTCGACCTGCACAATCGGTGTGTGCTCCCCGCGTCCGCGGGTACGTAGGCCACCGATTCGGCCTCCGCCTCCATGTCCGGGCGGCCGCCCGGGCCTGTGTGATAGTCGGTGCGTTCCAGGTGTCCGAGCACGATGTGTGCGGCCTCCGAGCCCGGAGATCGTTTCCGGGCTGCTTTCGCTAGCCCGATCGAACGCGTCACCGTTGGCCGGTGCGTCCGACGGCGGCGCGGGCGGCCATTGCCGCATTCGCAGCCATTGACGAAATGACCAGCACGGCGCAGAGACCGAGCAGCTGCGGCCACGGGACCACGACGATCGACGCCCAGCCCAGAGCTGCGGCGACCGCGATCCCGAATGCGAGGCCCCCGGCCACACCGAGCACGGTTCCCCCTACGGTCAGGCTTCCCGCACAGCCCATCGCAAAGCGGAACCGGCGGGCGAATCGGGCTCCCAGCGCGGTGAGCAGCCGTCGGCTACGACGCTCGTCGATGGCCACGGCCAGCGCTGCGAAGATACCCGTCTCCAGTGCCAGGATCGCCGGCGCCACCGTCAGGGCAACGATGGTCAATGGCGGCGAGGGGCTGACCGTTCTACCGACTCTGATCTCGGTGCCGGGGATGCCGAACCGGGTGAGGATCTGTCCGGCAGTAGCCTCGGCCTGATCGATGGGCTGGTTCGTGTGAACAAGGATGGTCTGATCCAGCAGGTGGAGCCCGCGGGAGGTCAGGAATCCCGGTGCGGCGGCTGCTTTGGCCCGGTTGAGCGTGACATCGTCGACGACGACCGCGAAGTGCGGCACATCCCTGGCAATGATGGACGGCGACTGTTCGTCGTTGACGGCGGCGAGATCGATCGTGGGAGATGCCTGAAGTTCAGGCAGGAACACGGCGAGCTTTCCATTCTGCAGGTTGGCCCACTGGTCGGCAGTGGGCTCCGCGCCGGTCAGGAGTTGCCAGTCGACCGTGGTGGCGACGACTTGGATCGGTGCGGCGATGTTGATCAGATCTTTGTCCCTTGGGTCGACGGCCGCTGGCAACGTCGATCGCTCGGCGCCTGGTGAGGCGGATGTCGCTATCTGGATCCTGCTGGCGGTACCTCCGAGCTGGGTCTCGAGGGCCGAGCTGAGCTCGGGCAGGTTTGTACCGCCGGGTAGCACCACCTCGATATCCCCCGGCCGCCGCGTTCCGGGGTCCGACAGCACGTCGGCCCGATTCGAGGTGTTCCAGAGGATGGCTGTGCACGTGGCGATCAGTACTGCTGCGAAGGTCATCGCGCCGACAGCCAACGACCGGACCGACGCGGCGCGGCGTGTCCTGGCTTCGAGGGTCCTCCACCGCCCGGAGGATGGCACGGCGCGGGACCGACGAACGCGGCCGCTGACCACGCTACCGAAGAGCACTGCGGTCGCGACGACAACCGCCATGATTCCGGCGGTCACCTCAGCTGCGATTCCCCAGGGGAACCACCCGGACTCGGCCACGATGCCGGCCGCTGCCGCAGAAGCCCGATGGACCATTGGCGCGGTAACGGCAAGTACCCCGGCGGCAAGTGCGGTCCCGACGATCAATGAGCACGTCGCTTCCACAAGCGCGCCCCCGACAACCAGTCGTCGACTGGAGCCGAGGTAGGTCAACACCCTGGCGCCACGGCGCCGTTGCTGCAGTGAGAGCACCCAGGCACCGCAGATGGTGCCGAAGAGCGCGACGAACAGAGCGAGCGCGTACGCGAGGGGTTGCTGGACTAAGACAGATCGCTTACCGGCCAGCTGGTCACCTGACTGATAGCGCCACTGTTCCGGGCTGAACCTGGCGAGCTCGTCACCGCTGAGATCGCGTCGGGCAATGAACGCCTTGAACACCACCGTGGTGCTGACGATCTGTGGACGGATGGAAGTGTCCAGCGGAGCAAATATGACCTCCGATCTCAAGGCAAACGGCCGGTCGTACACCCCGACGACCTGCACAGAACTGCCGGCAACGTCTATTCGCTCACCGAGCGTGATGCCACGCCGTGCTGCCAGTTGTCCAGAGATCGCGATCTGGTTCGGGTCAGCTGGAAGCATTCCGGACACCGGCCGCAGCATCGAAGAGAACAGCGGGTCGGACCAATCCCGCTGGTCGAGGTTCAGCGACGTCGACGACCCCGCAACAATCGCCGGAACGTCGAGGTACAGGTCACGCTTGGCGAAAACACCCGGTAGGACTCGCTCAGGTTCGGCCGGACTCGCTCCCGGCGCAGTCGGCGACACATTCAAAGGAGTGAGCACGCCCGATCCGAGCCCAACGCCGGCGAGCCGCTGCATCTCAGGGCTCGGGCGAGACGATTGGTCGGCGACAAATCCGAGGACGGTGACGACCAAGGGGGCCGCCACCGCGAGCGCTGTGACGAGCGAAACGAACCAGTGTCGGACGAAGAACGTGACCCCCAGAAAGAGTCCGGGCCTCACGCGGCCACCAGGGCTCCTTGGTCTATCCGCAACAAGGCATCGCACCGCGAATAGACCACATCGTCGTGGGTCGCCACCAGGACAGCAACGCCTCGACGTGCCACATTCTTCAATGCCTCGACAACAAGCAGCGCGTTCTCCGCGTCCAGGGATCCGGTTGGTTCGTCAGCCAGCAGTACCGGGTGATTCAGCACCAGCGCCCGGGCGATGGCCGCCCGCTGCTCCTCGCCACCGGACAACGTGCCCACGAAGCGTCGCTCGTATCCCGCCAGTCCGACCTCGGTGAGACGCTCGTCGATCAACGATTTGTCGCCTCGTCGCCCGCTCACCTGCAGCGCCAGCCGCAGATTCTCTGCGACGGTCATCTCGGGAACCATCGCCTGGTCCTGAAAGATCACCGACACAGTGTCCCGACGTAGTTTGAGGCGATCACCCGACGACAAGCGCTCGACCCGGCATTCACCGATCCGGACGCTCCCTTCCGATGGCACCTCCAGGCCCGCTGCGAGCCGGATCAGGGTCGTCTTGCCAGATCCGCTTCGACCCACGAGCGCCGAGACTGCGCCGGGCTCGAAGGTGGCGGAGACGCCATCCAGAGCAACGACGTCTCCACCCCCTGGCTTGGTGTAGGTGTGGCTCACACCTTCGAAGACGATCGAGTTCAACAGATTGTGTTGTTGTAGTAGATCGCAACCGAATCCAATTCGTTGTTGTCCGTGTACCCGACGTATGGATTCTTCGAAGTTGAGTTCATGCACCGTTGTGTGCCTGAGTAGTTGTTGTCGTAGAACCACCACTTCGCGTCATGAGTCGAGTAGGAGTTCTTCCAGCTAGCCATCAAGTCGTGGAAGTCGGACAACTGAGTTGTGCTGCCCGAAAGGATCTTGACGCCGTTGGTGTAGTTCCCGTCGTTCCACAAGCAGACTCTGCTGCCTGGACAATCGGACTCGGACGCCTAGGCGCTGGTAGCGCCGACCACCACCGATGAAAACATCAGCCCTGCAACAACAACTGTTGTCCTGGTGCTCGCATGGGACCCGACCCTTCGATGAGGCGGACTCGGAGGGTCAACCGCCCCCGGCGTCACACCACCTGTGTGGCCTGCGCATCATTGGGCGACCTGCGCAGACCGTAACGTGACATGTGTCACTGCGCAACCCCAACATTGCGATTCGTCCATGACTGCGGCGTCGTGCGGATCTCAGCGTCTTCTCGACCGCCGCGGCAGTCTCGGCGCGGGAGCCGACTGCAATTAGGTCGACGTCCTCGCTCAGCCGCCCCTCGGGCAAGGACGTACGGGCAAGTGCGGTCCCGCCGAAGAAGATCACCCTGTCCGCGTGGGCGTTGCTGATCGCGGCCAGAACGTGTGAGAGGAGGTGGTCGCATCGGCAATCTCGTGCCAAGCGAGAAAGGGCTGATTGCGTCAGGCGATCGGAATACTGGACGATGCAGAACCCGCCGTACCCGCGTTGAGTAGGAGTGGGGACCTACCGGCCGGGAGGTGCAGATGCGGTTCGAGGACTTCCTGGCCGCCGAACTGGATGGGCTCGGCCGTTTCGCCCGGGTGCTCACCGGTAACCGGCAGGAAGCCCACGATCTTCTCGCCGACACCCTGGAGCAGGGCCAACGTCGGTGGCGGCAGATCGCCGTCCTGGAATACCCGGCTGCTTACGTCCGACAGATGCTGATCAACCGATTCCTGTCAGAGCGTCGGCGGTGGTCGGCTCGGATGGTTCGAGTCGTCGAGCAGGTCCCGGAGACGGCCGTTGACGGCGGCCAGAGCCAGGTGGTGGACCGGGACCAACTGCACAAGCTGCTGGAGAGTCTGCCCAAGCAGCAGCGCGTAGCCGTCGTGCTGCGTTACTACCTCGATCAGACCGACGCCGACATCGCGGTGGCCCTGGGCTGTACTCAGGGGTCAGCCCGCACCTATGTCTCCCGAGGCCTGGCCGGGCTTCGCGTTCGCCTGGATCCCACTCACCGTGTCCCGAATCCGCACGACGTGTCCACCTCGGAGCAGCTATGAACCCCACCGACCCATCCGAAACCAACCTGCGTGCCGAATTGCGCCGGCAGGCCGATGACCATCCCGAGCTGGAGGCCATTCGGGACCGACTGACCCGCCGCCGGGACGTCCGCGTCCGGCGCACCACCGCAAGCCTGCTCGCCGCTGCAGTCGTCGTGGTCCTGCTCCTCGGCGTCACGCTGGTGGCACCTCGCCTCCGATCCCAACTGCCAGCCACCCCGGCAGGACCGAGCCATCCGGTAACCCCTACCTCGCCGACCGCCGCCGCGCCTACCAGCACGTCGCCGACCTCAGCAACCAAGTCACCCAAAGCAACCGGGTCGAGTGTCTCCGTCGCCGCCCTGCATCGGCCCCTGCGACTGCCCACCATCCGGCCGGGTCAACCATGTCCGGTGACGTTGTCGCAGCACCAGCCCGACCCAGATGCGGGAGTTGTTCAAGGCACCGGTCCCGCCGGTCCGGTCGGCCTCTCCGCACGAGGCGCCCTGCAATATGAGGCCCCCGCGCAGTCCGACGCGCTGATCGACAAGTCATGGGGAGCGGTGAAGGTTCTCTGGGCAGTCGACAGCGCCGTCAATGGCCCGGTCCTGGTACGCGGTCGGCAACTCGACGGCCCAAATGGGCTGCGGTTCAACGACCCGGCCGTCGCCGAAATGCTGCTCGCGGTCACGAAGGACGCCTTCCCAGGCGGATGGCGTGACTACCCCGGCTACACCCGCCTGCAAGCCCCTGGCTGCTACGGCTACCAGGTGGACGCACCGTCAGGCACCACCGTCATCGTTTTCCGCGCCGAGGGCCCCGCCGTCGGTTCCTCTCGACCGTCGTCGACGAGCCCGCCGACGTCGAGCCAACCTGCTTCGTCAGCGGTTCGGCCGTCAGCTAACACGGTAAGGGTTATCCAGGCTGCTCAGCTGGCGCACGTGAAGGGTTTCATCGCTGCCTACAACGCCGGCGATGTACAGGGCGCGCTTTCGCATTTCTCCCAGACCCAGCCGGTGGGTTTCAGCGATTGCGACTACACGACACAGCAACTCGTGTACGGGCACGGACGCGTTCAACTCACCGCGTGGCTCAGCCGGAACATCGCGCAGCACGACCGACTCGTCATCGCCAACGTCTTCGATGCCAACCCGGACCAGCCGCTCGGGGTTCTCGGGGTGAGCTTCAGCCGACGCAGTAGCGATGCCGTCGCCCGCGCCGGATGGCCGAACGGCATCACACCGAAGCTCGGCGCCAAAGTCAAGTTCGACGGCGCCGGCCTGATCACCGAGTTCAACAACGGTCCGTACGGAGGCGCGCCGGACTTTTGCCGCATCGGCTGACCGGACCGGATGACCGCGATCTTGCGTGCAGAGTCGAGCTTCTCCTCGGGCAGCCACGACCGGCCCTCATGGTGCGATCACCCTGGCTGCTGGCCTGGCGTGTCGCAGGTCTTCACGCCTGGGTGATCAGCCCCAGCTGTTGGAGCACCTTGACGCCGTCGTCCAGGCCGACCTCTTCGGTGATGAGGCCGTTCTCGATCTTGAGCACGGTGGTGCCGGTGAATAGCATCGTCTTGCCGGTAGCGGCCGGCAGGGAGCCGATCGGCATGTCGTCGAAGGCCTCTCCGGTCTGGGTGCCGCCACCGACCCACTGTCCGACGACGTAGTCGCCTTCCGCGATCAGATCAGCGGTGGCCCCGAAGGCCAGGTCCGGGAACGCAGCCCGAAACTTGGTGGCGAAGGCGCGCACCTCGTCGCGGCCCTTACACGGCGCGTGCAGGGAGTACTCGAACCGAATATCCGGCGCCGCGAGTTCGTCGATGACGGCGGGGTTGAATTCCGGTCCCCAGAACTCGGTGAACCAACGCCCGACGATGGCCTTGTTTTCCTCGATCGACATGACTGTCCTTTCCTGGAACGGTTTTGCGGCAACCCCGGTTCGGGCGCTCAGCCTGCAGACGAAGCGAACCGGCAGGACGTGAGCTGTCTTGCAAAGGTTTTCCCAGGAGTCGACGCAGCGGGGTGCTTCGACCAGGTACCGACCTTCACACCCATAGGTTTTCGGGTCTGACCTCACATCGTCGGTCGGGCGTTCGTCTGCAGGGTTGAATGCGTGCAGCGCCCGCCAAGCCGCCGAAGATCAGCTGCGAACCTCACGAAACAACTGATCAGGGCGTCTACAGGACATGACAGGCAAGCAACCATTCGAAGCGGTCGTCGCGCAGCACGGAACCACCGTGCTGCGGGTCTGCCGTGCCGTGGTGGGGACGGTGGATGCCGACGACGCGTGGTCCGAGACATTCCTTTCAGCGCTGAAGGCCTATCCGGATCTTCCCGCCGACGCCAACATCGAAGCGTGGCTGGTGACTATCGCCCACCGCAAAGCCCTCGACCTCATCCGGGCCGCGGCGCGGCGCGCAGTCCCGGTCGCCGACAACCCGGACGCTGCGGCCACCGTGGATCAGGACCCGAACCAGCACGACGACCTCACCACCGCCCTGGCCGCACTGCCGCCCAAACAGAAGCAAGCCGTGGCTTACCACTACCTGGCCAAGCTTCCCTACACCGACGTCGCCGCCATCCTCGGGGGCAGCACCGACGCTGCCCGACGGTCCGCCGCCGACGGCATCGCCACCCTGCGACGCACCTACCCGGGCGTCACCGCATCGAAAGGAGTACCCCGATGACCAGCCTCGGCAACGCCGACGATTTCACCCCGATTCTCGCGGGGGCCTTCCCCGCAACCTCTGATCACCTGGCCCAGCTGCACGAGAAATTGGCCGCCGCCGCGCAAGCCGAAGGCCTGCTCGACATCGCCTACCGCACCCTCGACACCCCCGTCGGCCCGCTACTACTCGCCGCCACCGATCGTGGCCTGCTGCGGGTCGCCTACTCGATCGAAAACCACGACACAGTCCTGCAGCAGCTGTCCGAGCGGGTCAGCCCGCGGATCCTGCACGCACCGGCGCGACTGGACAATGCGGCCCGGGAATTGGAAGAGTACTTCGCCGGCCACCGCACCGGATTCGACCTTCCGCTGGACTGGCGCCTTTCGGCCGGGTTCCGCGCCACCGTCCTGCACCACCTCCCGGACATCGCCTACGGCCGGACGGCCAGCTACGCCACCGTGGCCGGCCTGGCCGGCAACCCGAAGGCTGCCCGAGCCGTCGGAACAGCCTGCGCGACCAACCCGCTTCCCGTCGTCGTGCCTTGCCACCGCGTCGTCCGCGCCGACGGCAGCATGGGCGGCTACCTCGGCGGCGCCGACGCCAAGCGCACCCTGCTCACCCTCGAGTCCGCAGCATGACCGGAACAGGAATACCCGTTGGAACAAGCCTGACCGGACCGCCCACCTGGGGTGGCTCGAACTCCGCCACACTGATGACGCCCTGGTCCTCCTGGCTCCGCGATCCCGTCCTCGGCCCGCTGACAGGTCGATAGCGACGGCCAAGCGCGAGGGCCCACGTACAACGCTGCGAGCGCGATATACAATGGATCTATGAGCAGCGTCGACTACGTCATGACGGTGAGCGGGAACGGGCAGGTATCGATTCCTGCTGAGGTGCGAGCGCGGTGGCGCGCTGATTCACGAGTCGTCGCCGGCAAGGTTCGGATCGTCGATCTTGGTGACTGCGTCGTAGTCGCTCCCGTCTTCGAAGATCCGGTCTCGGCGTTGCGGGGTAAGTACGCCGGACGCGGCCCCCGGATGGATGACGCGCGACGTCGTGGCAGGCGTGAAGAGGACGAGGCCGACTCACGTAAGCGGACCCGCGGCGTTAGCCGGCGACGCACCTCGTGACCCTGCTCGACGCATACGCCGTCATCGGGTTCCTCGCCGGCGAACCAGTCGCGGACGACGTCGACCTGCTGGTCCGCCGGAGTGAGTCTCGTATGACGACGCTCGGCGTTGCGGAGGTGATCGACCGGATGGCTCGGCTGTACGACGCCGACCCGGACGAGGTCGCCGTGGACATCGCCACGCTCGGTCTCGAGTCGCCCACTCCGCTCGATATAACGACCAGTGTGCTGGCCGGCCGGCTACGCGCACGGCATTACCACCGCACGACTCGCGCCGTGAGCATGGCGGACTGCGTGCTGGCCGCTACAGCGCAGGTCACCAGCGAGCCGCTGGCCACGTCCGATCCGCACCTGCTCGGCCTCTGTCACGACGAGGGCATTCCCGCCATCCCGCTGCCGGGCTCCGACGGGTCGGTCTGGTCGCCGGCCTGAGCGCTGGACCCGGTTGAAGCCTTGGATCGACCGGCGGCGATGTCGTCATCGCGGGGCAATAGCCAGCTCAACCACCGGCTGGGCTCTGAGGTTTCTGATGAACCCGGACTTGGCCTGGTTCCACTCGGCGGGCGTCAGAACCGAGACGTTGACGTCGCGGCTCAGTGCGCGGGACGTGCTCGTACGACGACCGCTCGGCGCCGGGGGAGTCCGGCGCGATCGACGGCCCGAACGCGGTCGACCACCCGAGCTGGCGCAGATAGTCCAACGCCGCCGACTCCACCGTCGTCTCGTTCAGCGCCGTCACCGGGGGCCGCCGCGCCCGCGCGGGAACTTCGGCCCCGGGCCATACTTCACGGCCGTGCCGCGGCTCTGCTCCGAAATGCGCACAACGACCCCCCCGGTCGACGAGGTCACGCAGGACATCGCGAGCTGCGTAGATGTCAACGTCGAGCATGCGCTGTACGGCAGCATTGTCGATCGAGCCGTATTCGCGGACATGAGCGCTGATTTTCTGATCGCTGTCCGCCCTCGGTCGCGACTGGTACGCCAGAGCGGGTCCGAGGGCCGCGATCGCCTGACTCCGAAGTCGATAATCCGGGTAACGCCGCCGAGCACTCCGCGGTGTCGGTTCCACCAGCTCGGCCCGTCCGTTGGCCAGCCGGGTCAGGACCGATTGCGCGGCGTCGACATCGCGCTGCACCAAGGGCGCCAACTGCTCGGCGTTCAGATTTCGCTTCGTGGCCAACGCCGCGACGACCAGCAGCGTGTCGGTGTCGTCCTGCTCCTCGGCCGGCAGCGAGGCGATGAATTTGGCGATGCGCACGTTCGGCGGTCCGCCGGTGAAACGCACCGTTGTCTCGGCGGTGTCGCCCTCGCTGACCTGAACGACCGGAGCACTGCGCCCACTGCGAATCATCTCCCGGTACATCCGGTCAATGCCTTTGCCCCACTTTTCTCCGAGACCGCAGGCTCTCATCGCCTCGGCGAGCGAGGGAAACCGAGGTTTCGGTGGGTGGGTGAGGATGTTCGACGGCGAGATCCCGGAGACGAGCGGACCAGGCGAGTGCACCTGCAGAAGTTCTGGCGAGTGCTCGACGAGCACAGGCCGGCGATCCCGGTGCTCTCCGTGTGTCAAGCCGTTGGCGATCGCTTCGCGGACCGCTACGAGCGGATAGTCCTCGATCTGGATCTGCCGGCCGGCGGCGAGGTTCACCGGGTTGGTGCCAACGCGCGCTTCGATGGTTGCCATGGCTTCGGAGAGCGCAACGAGTATGGGTGGTTCCCATCGACGTCCCGTCCTTACCTCACCGCCCGCCGTGTCGCGGAACTGGTAGGCCAGCACCTCGCCCCGGCCGCCGCTCGGCATGGGTGCGCACAACAGAAGATCGGCGGCGTGCGTCAGCGTGCCTGACACGGGAGGTTGTCCCGGATCTCGTGGAACTTGAGGTGGCGGTCCCCCGCCTGACACCGACCTTGCGGTAGGTGTTGGGCGTCGACCAAGACACCACCTCAAGAAGGGGACCGCCGTGACCAAGAAGTACC